>Ga0196965_1000095_pt1 | contig 69688 bp, 69 predicted proteins | sample S1_20metaG_FD_148668 | JGI IMG/M metagenome (GOLD analysis project Ga0196965, IMG submission 148668) | Soil microbial communities from Anza Borrego desert, Southern California, United States - S1_20 | ecosystem: Environmental > Terrestrial > Soil > Desert | place: USA: California | collected...
TGACCTAGCGCGTGAAGCGGCGAAAGGGGCTGGCAAGATTGGGACTACCGGTCGAGGGATCGGGCCTGCGTACGAGGACAAGGTAGCCCGTCGGGCAATCCGCCTGCAGGATTTGTTCTATCGCGAACGCTTCGCTGCAAAACTGGGTGAGGTACTCGATTATCACAACTTTGTGCTCAAGAATTATTTCCAGGCAGATACGGTAGATTTCCAGCGTACGCTGGATGACACACTGGCTCTCGCCGAACAGATCAAACCCATGGTGGCGGATGTCTCCAACCTGCTATATGACGCTAACCAGAATGGCGACAGGCTGCTGTTTGAAGGGGCGCAGGGCTCTTTGCTGGATGTGGATCACGGCACCTATCCATTCGTGACTTCTTCCAATACCATCGCAGGCGGTGCATGCACCGGGGCGGGCGTAGCTCCGCAAATGCTGAACTATGTACTGGGTATTACCAAGGCCTACACGACGCGCGTCGGGTCGGGGCCTTTTCCTACCGAACTTGAGGATGAAGTTGGCCAGCACCTGGCCAAACGTGGTCATGAGTTTGGTGCCACGACGGGCCGTGCCCGCCGTTGCGGCTGGTTTGATGCTGCCGCACTAAAGCGTTCCATCCAGGTAAACGGTGTCAGCGGTTTATGCGTAACCAAGCTCGATGTGCTCGATGGCATGGAGACCTTGCGTATTGGCGTGGGCTACCAGACGAGCAGTGGCGACCGCAATATCTTCCCGAATGGTGCAGAGGAGCTGCAAGGCTGCACGCCAGTTTACGAGGAAATGCCAGGCTGGACCGAAAGCACCGAGGGCATCAAGAAATATGAAGATTTGCCGCTCAATGCGAAGAAGTATCTGAAGCGCATGGAAGAAGTTTGCGGTGTTCCTGTTGACATCATATCCACCGGCCCCGACCGTGAGGAAACCATCGTATTGCGCCACCCATTCGGGGCGCAGTAAATGAAGAGGGTTGAAGGGCAGCGTCTTGCCTGGGCGCTGACCGGTTCCGGGCATTACCTTAAGGAATGCCTGGAAATCATTGACCAGTTGCAGGATGTTGACCTCTTTCTGAGCAAGGCTGCGACTGAAATCCTGCAGCAATATGGCTACAAACACCAGGTGGGCCGTGTTTTCCAGGACAAGACGGCCAGCTCGGTCCCTGTTGAATTGTTCTATCACGGCGCTTACCACACAGTTGTTATTGCGCCTGCCACATCGAATACAGTGGCCAAAATGGTCTGCGGCATATCCGACAACCTTGTCACCAATATCTATGCGCAAGCAGGGAAATGCCGGGTTCCTTCCATCGTGTTTGCTTGTGATACAGCACCAGAACTGGAATCCGAAGCGCCACGTGAACATATCGTCAAAGTGTATCCGCGCCGCATCGACCTCGAAAACATGGAAAAGCTCAAGCGCTTCGAAGAAACCACTGTCGTAGCGGATATGCAGCAGCTGGACGCTGCAATTCAGACGAGGCTGGCATGTCTGAAAACCTTCTCTTCCTGACCGGGAAACTGGCAGAAAAGAGCCTGCATAAAGTTCTGACTGAAATGCAGCCGACGGCCTTTAGCTATCGTATTGCCCAACTTGGTGTTTCCGTAGCTGCACTGATGACGCCCGAGCTCATCCTGCGTCGTCTTGCAGACAGGGGTGATGCAGATCGCATCATGTTGCCGGGCTTGTGCCGGGGCGATCTGGCACCGCTCGAAGCCAAGTACGGCGTGCCCGTGGAGCGTGGCCCCGAAGACCTCAAGGATTTGCCGCGATATTTCGGAAAGAAGGACAGAGCGACAGATCTCACCCGTCATGACGTCCGGATATTTGCCGAAATCGTGGATGCGCCGGAACTGGGCCTTGAGCAAATTCTCAACCGCGCCGCAATATATCAACAGCAGGGCGCGGATGTTATTGATCTTGGCTGTCTACCCAATGTGCCGTTCCCCCATCTGGCGGAAGCTGTCGGCATGCTCAAGTCGAAGGGCTATCTCGTCAGTGTGGATTCCGCCGATACGGCAGATCTTCTGGTTGCAGGCAAGGCTGGCGCAGATTTTCTGCTGAGCCTGACTGAAAAAACGCTGTGGGTGGCGGAAGAGGTGCCATCGACACCCGTGCTGATCCCTGCAAAGCCTGGCAATTTGCCATCGCTTTATCGTGCCATAACGCATACGCAGAAGAAGGGCCGCGCCTTTATCGCCGATCCGATTCTCGATCCTATTCCATTTGGATTCACACAGTCCATTGTGCGCTACGAACGCCTGCGCCGGCGTTATCCTGAAATACAGATCATGATGGGGGTGGGTAATCTGACGGAGCTGGTGGATGCCGATACCACCGGTATCAATGCCTTGTTGTTCGGCATGATTTCCGAACTAGGGATTGATAACATTCTCACAACCTCGGTGAGCCCGCATGCCACCAACGCCATAAGGGAGGCTGATGCGGCGCGCCGCATGATGTATGCGGCAAACGAGGATAAACGCTTGCCGCGTGATTACAGCGACGATCTACTTGGCTTGCATGATAGGCAGCCGTTCCCATACAGCGAGGATGAAATCGCTGAGCTCGCGGCACAGGTCAAGGATCCGAGCTTTCGTATCCAGGTCAGCGGGGACGGCATTACAGTCTACAACCGCGATGGCTTGTACCGCGAAATCGATCCTTTCAGGCTGTATCCACATTTGAAAGTGGATGACGATGCGTCGCATGCCTTTTACCTGGGAGTGGAATTGGCTCGCGCGCAGATTGCGTGGCAGCTGAAGAAACGTTATCGCCAGGATGAAGAGCTAAAATGGGGTTGCAACACCATCCTGCCTGAGCCAGAAGGCCGCATCTCACACCGTACCGATGCCATTGGACGCAAGCGCAGAAAAAGCCCCGGGCAATGATTTACGAAACCATTATCACCAGCGTTGACACGCAGGGTCTTCCGCATATTGCACCCTTTGGCATCCGCGAACAGGACGGGCTTATTGTAATTGCACCATTCAAGCCATCTATTACGCTGGATAATCTTCTGTCCAGCAGGACCGCAGTCGTGAATCTCACCGATGACGTTCGCATTTTTGCCGGCGCATTGACGGGGCGTGTGGAATGGCCGTTGAAACCTGCCAGAAAAATCAATGGCCATGTGCTCGATGCAGCATTGGCGCACCGCGAACTCGAGCTTGCGCAAGTCTGGGAAGACAATCAGCGTCCCCAGCTTGGATTTCGGGTGGTGCATGAAGAAATGCACTCAGCTTTCAGGGGGTTCAACAGAGCCCAGGCAGCTGTCGTTGAATTGGCGATACTGGTTAGCCGCTTGCATATGCTGCCCTTGGAAAAAATAGATGCAGAGATTGCCTATCTTGAAATCGCCATCCAAAAAACGGCCGGAGAACGCGAGCTGCAGGCATGGTCCTGGCTCATGGAGCGCATAACCAATCATAAGGCGGCGAGTGCAGGGGACAATGTGGCATGACCAAGCTTCTGGTCAGCGTGCGTACATCTGAAGAGGCTTTGAAGGCGCTGGCAGCGGGGGCGGATATCATTGACCTCAAGGATCCTGCCCGAGGCGCCCTGGGTGCTTTACCTGCGTCGGTAATTGATGAGATTGTGCAACTCGTCAATGGCAGGCTTCCGATTAGTGCGACTATTGGCGATCTCCCCATGGATGCGGAAAGCGTTATGTTCGCAATCGAACATACATCGAAGGCGGGCGTTGATATTGTCAAGGCCGGTTTTTTCGGCGCCAGCGAAGCGCATGACAAGTGGGTAGAAGTCCTGCAATCATATACAGCTGGCGTTCGATTGGTTGCCGTGCTTTTTGCAGATCAGATGCCAGACTTTGCCGTTCTGCCTAAACTGAAGCAGGCGGGTTTTTACGGCGTAATGCTGGATACTGCAAGCAAGAGCGGGAATAGCCTAGGGGATTATGTATCCACGCAAAGGCTTAGGGAGTTTCTGCAAGTTGCGCGTCAATACGAGCTTGAGACAGGGCTCGCCGGTTCGCTCAGGTTGGCAGACATTCCGATGCTTGCCTCACTGAGCCCCGGGTACCTGGGTTTTCGCGGGGGTTTATGCGAACAACACACCCGGACAGGCCGTTTATTGCCAAGCCGTATGATGGAAGCAAAAAAGCTGTTGCGAGAAAGCAACACTATCTGTGAATATGCAGGATGGGCTTGAGCTGCAGGCCTATTCACATTGCACCATTTGCAGCCTTTAAAGTATATTCAAGTCACTATTTGGTTAATTAGGAGAAACGCATGAAGAATCTTAAGGTAAACGTCATTGGCCTTGCAGTAGCTGGTGCACTCGGTCTGGGGGCAAGCACTGTAATGGCGCAGGAGGCTTACACTGGTTCTTGGTATGCGGTTCCCGGCGTCAGCATCATGCATCCTGACAGCGAGCTTGACGCGGATAACACCGGCCCTGGCGGCTTCATCCGCTTGGGTAAGGAGCTCAGCGAGCACTGGGATGTGCAAATAGGCGCCAGTTACGCTGAAGCCGACGAAGATACCGGTATCCCTGGTGCTGGCGGTGATTACAAGCAAACCATCTTCGGTGTAGACGCGCTGTACATGTTCAGCCGTGACAAATTCCGTCCTTTCCTGCTGGCTGGTCTGGGTGTAGCCCGCAACAAGCTGGATTACAGCGGAATCGGCATGACCGACGATAGCAAGACGTCATGGATGGCAAACGTTGGTCTGGGTGCTCAATACCTGTTCAATGAAAGATTCGGCCTGCAAGCCGATCTGCGTCATGTATGGAGCCGTGCCGAAGGCGAGATCGCAGGTGGTGCAGATTATGACGAAACCGTTGGCAACACCTACCTGAACGTTGGCGTGGTATTCCGCTTTGGCGCACCAGCTCCTGTTGCTGTCGCGGAGCCAGTAGCAGAGCCTACCCCGGAACCAGTGGTAGCAGAACCGGAACCCGCTCCAGAGCCAGCTCCGGTTCAAGGCCCGGCAAAGCCTGCATTCGAAAAGGTTACGCTTGACGCAACCGTGCTGTTTGGTTTCGACAAGGCAGCCATTCGTGATGAAGGCAAGCGCCTGCTTGATACCGAAGTGGTAGACAAGATGAAGGCTCATCCTGAAGTCGAGCTGGTCCTGATCACTGGTCACACCGATCGTATCGGTACAGAGCAATATAACCAGGGTCTTTCCGAGCGTCGTGCTGCAGCTGTGAAGAAGTATCTGGCGGAACAGGGCATCGAAGAGTCTCGCCTGCACAGCGAAGCCAAAGGCGAGTCTGAACCTGTTGTTGCCTGCGATGGTGTCTATGGCAAGAAAGCGATCGAATGCCTGCAGCCAAACCGTCGCGTTGTTGTAGAAATCGAAGTTCAGCGCGCTAGCGAATAATATAAGCTAGACTCTGACTTGCAAAAGCCCCGCTCTGCGGGGCTTTTTTATAGCTGACATGACTAATTCAACATCCACACATACCGACCCGCCCAAAGCTGTTGATCTGGCGATTCTTGCGCATTGGGTCGCTCCTGTAATTCCGCGCGGGCAGGTGCTGGAAGATACTGCTGTCGTTGTTGATGGCGGCAAGATCATTGATCTGTTGCCGGCCACGCAGTTGTATGCCCATTATCAGCCCGCACAGACAGTAAACCTGGCCGAGCATGTGCTGATTCCCGGTCTGATCAACCTGCACACACACGCAGGCATGACCTTGATGCGCGGGCTTGCTGACGATCTGCCTTTGATGCAATGGCTGAACGATCACATCTGGCCGGCGGAGAAGAAGGTGATATCTCAACGCTTCGTTGCGGATAGTACTCTGCTTGGTTGTGCCGAGATGCTCAGCGGAGGCGTGACCTGCTTCAATGAAATGTATTTTTACCCTGAAGCTGCGGCTGCAGCGGTTTTACAAGCAGGCATGCGTGCCAATTTGGGGTTAATCATACTGGAGTTCCCCACCTCGTATGCACACGATGCGGATGATTATCTGCAGAGAGGTCTCAGCGCGCGCGATCAATGGCGCGGCGAGGACTTGTTGAGAGCGAGCCTTGCCCCGCACGCACCATATACGATCAGCGACGAAACCTTCAGCAAGGTACTCACTTATGCCGACCAGCTTGGAATCGGCATTCATACGCATATCCACGAGACGCAGGATGAAATAGCCCAGAGCAAAGCCCAGCATGGTGTGCGGCCTCTGCAGCGTCTAGCCAATCTGGGTTTGCTTGCGCCCAATCTGGTAGCTGCCCATTGCGTGCATATGCAGGAGGATGAGATACATCTTCTGGCCGAACATGGTTGCCACGTCGCCCATTGTCCTGCGTCAAATCTCAAGCTGGCGAGTGGGATTGCCCCAGTCGCTCAATTGCTGGAAAAGGGCGTGAATACCGGTATAGGTACTGATGGGACAGCCAGCAATAATCGTTTGGATATGTTTGCCGAGATGCGCTTGGCAGCGTTGTTGGCCAAGGGGGCCAGCGGCCGTGCCGATGTCCTGCCGGCTGCCCAGGCGCTCGAGATGGCCACCCTGAATGCAGCCAGGGCATTATGCATGGATGAAAGAGTAGGCTCTATTGAGCGAGGCAAGATGGCGGATCTGGTGGCGGTAAGAATCGCCGATCCTGAAGTGCTGCCGTGTTTTGATCCCATATCTCATCTGGTTTACGTGGCGGGCCGTGAACATGTAAGCCATGTTTGGGTGGCCGGCGAGCTGCGTTATCAAAAACTTGCAGGGCAGGATGGCGTCTATGCCAATATTGAGCCAGCGGAATTAAAGGAAATCATCGAGGAATGGCAAACGAAACTCAATCAATACAAGGTTTGAACGCGGACGCGGCCGAGCTGCAGAAATTCGCGGATCTCGCACATCGCTGGTGGGACCCTGCTAGCGAGTTCAAGCCTTTGCATGAAATAAATCCCCTGCGGCTGGAACTGATTGATCGTGTCGCAAAATTGCAGGGAAAGCTGGTGCTGGACGTTGGCTGCGGGGGTGGCATCTTGTCAGAGGCCATGAGCAGCAAAGGCGCAGAAGTAACCGGAATCGATCTGGGAGAAAAAGCGCTCCAGGTTGCCCGGCTGCACGGCCTTGAAAGCGGTATCCAGGTGAATTACCGATTGATTTCAGTGGAAGCTCTGGCAGACGAAATGCCCGAGAGCTTCGACGTGGTCACCTGCATGGAGTTGCTTGAGCATGTGCCGGATCCCCATGCTGTGGTGAGGGCTTGCGCCAGATTGCTGAAGCCGGGCGGTACCGTATTTTTTTCTACCATCAATCGCAATCCGAAAGCATATCTTTATGCCGTAGTTGGCGCTGAGTATGTACTGAACCTGCTGCCGCGCGGCACGCATGAGTATGAGAAATTCATAAAGCCTTCAGAATTGACCGGATGGTGCAGGCAGGCAGAATTGGCCGGCTTCCATTTCAAGGGCATGACCTATAACCCTCTGACACGGCAGTATCGCCTGGCGGACGATGTGTCGGTCAACTACATCCTTTACGCGACCAAATAGCTGTGCTGCAGCTTATCCTGTTCGATCTTGACGGTACGCTGGTTGACACCGCACCGGACTTGGGTCTTGCCCTTAACATGCAACGGGAGCGCCACGGACTGCCGCCGCTGTCGCAGGAAGTCATCAGACCTTATGCGTCGCATGGCTCGCGAGGACTTCTGTCTGTGGGATTCGGCTTGAGTCCGAATGACACCGGGTTCATGCAGATGCGCGAGGAATACCTGAGCTTGTATGACGAGGTTTTCACACATTCCCCGAAACTGTTTCCGGAGGTGCCTGAGCTGTTATCGGCACTGGAAGACAGAAACCTTCGCTGGGGCGTCGTGACCAATAAACCAGGGAGGTTTACCAGCCCCTTGTTGAAAGCCATTGGCCTCGACAGGCGGGCTTGCTGCGTTATAAGCGGTGATGATGCTGAGCGGCCCAAACCCTATCCGGATACATTATTGATGGCGATGCATAAAGCCGGTGTTCAACCTGAGCATTGTTTGTATATAGGCGATGCGGAGCGGGATATACAGGCGGCGAGGGCGGCAGATATGACAAGCGTAATCGCCTTGTATGGTTATCTTGATGAGACGGACCGGCCGCAGGACTGGAATGCAGATGCTTCCATCAACACTCCCCTCGAACTTCTAAGGCTTATTCCCGAGCGCTGCGCTGCTTCCGGCAGCTAGCTTATATTGCGGCGTTCCATCAGGGCCTGCGCTAGCGTGCCGCTATCCACGTGCTCAATTTCTCCACCCATGGGCAGCCCACGCGCAATGCGGCTGACCTTGAGTCCGCGCGATTTCAATAACTCACTGACACAGTGGGCTGTAGCTTCACCCTCCACTGTGTAGTTGGTCGCCAGGATGACCTCCCTGACCGCGCCATCCTGAGCACGTTTGAGCAGGCGGTCCAGATGTATATCCCGCGGACCAATGCCGTCCAGTGGGGAGAGTCTTCCCATAAGCACGAAATACATGCCGTTGAATACCTGGGTTTGCTCCAGCATGAGCAGGTCGGTAGGCATCTCCACGACACACAGCATGCTGCCGTCGCGTTTATCGGAACTGCATAACGGGCATACTGACTGCTCGCTGAAGTTATTGCACAGGCTGCAGTGACTGATCGTCTGCAGTGCATTATCCAGCGCCTGGGCCAAAGCCCCGGCGCCTTTGCGGTCGCGCTGCAGCAGATGGTAAGCCATGCGGAGCGCCGATTTGGGACCGACTCCCGGCAGGCAGCGCAGGGATTCCACTAACCGCTCTAGCGCGGCTGGATTATGCATGGCAGCGATTATTCAATCAGAAGGGCAGTTTCATACCCGGTGGCAGTGGTAGACCGGACATCAAGCCGCCCATGCGCTCCTGCGTCGTGGTTTCGATCTTGCGCATGGCATCGTTGAGGGCGGTGACGATGAGATCCTCAAGCATTTCCTTGTCATCGCCAAGCAGGCTGTCGTCGATGGCTACACGCTTGACCTGGTGCTGACAGGTGATGGTGACTTTTAACATGCCGGAGCCGGCCTGTCCCTCAACTTCTACATTGGCAAGCTCCGCCTGTGCGCGCTTCATGTTCTCTTGCATTTGCTGGGCCTGTTTCATCAGATTGCCCATGCCGCCTTTCATCATTTGTTTCTCCTCACGTGTGCCTTATTGAACTGGTTTGATGCTTGACGAAATTATCTGCGCACCGAATTCATTGACGAGCGCCTGCACAAAACGATCTTCCTGGATGGCTGATTCCGCTTTGGACTGCAACACAGCCTTTTCCTTGCTGACCTGTTGGGCCGGCGTATTGCCGGTGCCGCCGATTTCAAAGTGCAGCTGGATTTTTCTGCCAAAATATTGGTCGATGACAGCTTTCAGTTTGTCCTGGTAGCCTTGGTCAAGCAGATGCTTGTGCGCCTGTGGGATAGACAGGTGAATGCTGTTTTCGTCATGCCGGAGCAGTTCGCAATTCTGCGCCAGGGCGCGTGCAAGACCAAGCTTGAGTTGGTCAACCAGCTTGCGCCAGTTGCCGTCGAAGTTTCTTGCACTCGAATCCAGAATGGAGGGCGAGCAAGCTACAGGCTCAGTTTTTTTTTCCGCCACTTCTGGTTCAGTGGACATGGCAGTAGTCGCGGTAACGCCATCAGCAGGTGACATGGCTTTAGGTATTTGGGTCGGCCCGGCATTGGGTTTTTGCTGTGGTGCTACGACTGGTGCCGCATTCGCGGGAGAGAATGCCAGCATGCGCAGCAGGCACATGGTAAAGCCGGCAAATTCGTCAGGGGCGAGTCCGAGGTCGCGCCGCCCCAGAATAGCAATCTGGTAATAAAGCTGGAGTTCATCCGCGGCCATTTTGCCGGCAAGATCCAGCAGCAATCCACGCTCTGGATGGCCAGCGGCGATGCTTTGCGGTACCGTTTGCGCAACGGCAATCTGCTGCAACAGGTTGGCCAGATCATTCAGCGCGGCATCGAACGACAGGCTGCGCTGCTCCATGCGCTTCGCCTGCGCCATGAGAGCAGGGCCATCCTGGGCGATCAGACTCTGCAAAAGCTCAAACAGATAGCTCTGATCAATTGCGCCCAGCATGCCGCGCACATCCTTTTCATTCACCGAGCTGCCGCCGTAGGCAATGGCCTGATCAAGCAGGGACAATGCATCTCGCATACTGCCTGCGGCGGAACGGGCGATCAGCTGCAGGGCGACGGGTTCGAACGGGATATTCTCCTGAGCGAGTATGGATTGCAGATGCTCAGTGATGGCGCTGCCGGGCATCTGCCGCAGATTGAACTGCAGGCAGCGCGACAGGATGGTGACTGGCATTTTCTGCGGGTCGGTCGTGGCCAGTATGAATTTCACATGCGCCGGAGGCTCTTCCAGCGTCTTGAGCATGGCATTGAAGGCGCTGCGCGAAAGCATGTGCACTTCATCGATGATATAAACCTTAAAACGGCCGGCAGTAGGCGCATATTGCGCACTGTCCAGCAGGTCGCGCATGCTGTCCACCTGCGTGTTGGAGGCGGCATCGACTTCCAGCATGTCCACGAACCGGCCCTTGTCTATTTCAGTACAGGCCGCGCACTGACCGCAAGGCGTTGCAGTGATGCCGGTCTCGCAGTTCAGGGCTTTGGCGAGAATGCGCGCGACAGTGGTTTTGCCCACACCGCGCGTGCCCGTGAATAAATAGGCATGATGCAGTCGCTGCTGTTCCAGCGCATTTGTGAGCGCGCGTACCACGTGCTCCTGGCCGACAAGCGCGTCAAACGCCTTTGGACGCCATTTGCGGGCAAGAACCTGATAGCTCATGGAGGGTGCGATTCAATAAAAACAAGCTGCAACTTTAGCCCAAAAGCCGGGTTTCGTGTGCATTGGCTGAGGTATTCAATAAGGGGCGAGCCTGATCCCCGGCACTTGCTCAATAGTTGTGGCTGCTTCCTTCCGGACCTGACCAGGTTGGCTACTTCACAATGCGGGGAGGCCCGCCTTGGTGAGATTCTACGCGAAATCCCGCCCGCCAGCCATGCCGGCAAGGCAGTGGATTATGTTACAGGCTTGCGCTATAGTTGCCCCATTCAAGGCATCAATAACAATAAAGGCAACAGCCAATTTTGTCTCTGGCCAACGAAAATCCTATTCGCAAAATCCAGCATGCATTCTGGCGCCGGTTTAGCGACCCATCAGCTGCTGTGCTGGGCAGTGCGATTCTTTCCTTGCTGGTGCTGGCGGAAACGCTGATTTGCGTTTTCTGGATATTCACACTTTCCAGTCTTGGTGATGGTTATGCATTCATGGCCGCAGTGCCATACGTTTATATCGTCATCTCGTATGTCAGCCTGTTCATCTTTTACCACTTCCGACGCTTTGCCTACTTCATCTTTATTCAGCTTGTCATGTTGTTGGTCATGCCGTTTTTCATGCAATGGGTTATCGGAGGGTTTGAAGCATCCAGCGGTGTAGCGATCTGGGCCATACTTTCACCGGTAGGCGCCTTGATGATTCTGGGGACCCGACAGTCCACTCCATGGTTTGCGCTATTCATGGGCCTGGCGGCAGTCTCCTGGCAGCTTAATACCCTGTTTGCAAGTAGCGCCTTGCCGATTCCGGATGACGTCAAGGACACCTATTTCGTCATGAATATTTCAGGTGTGGCAACCATATTGTATGTGGTCATGCGCTATTTCCAGACGCAGAAGGAACGTGTGCTGCAAGCGCTGGAAGCGGAGCAGATGCGATCCGAAAAGCTGCTGCTCAATATCTTGCCGCAGTCGGTCGCAGAACGCCTGAAATCCAACGAGATACGTATCGCCGATAGTCATCCTGACGTGACCATCATGTTTGCCGATCTGGTGGACTTCACCAAACTGTCGGCCACACTGCCGCCAGCCGAGCTGGTTGATCTGCTGAACAGCGTGTTTTCGGAATTCGACCGGCTGGCCGAGAAATACGGACTGGAAAAGATCAAGACGATAGGCGATGCCTATATGGCCGTGGCAGGGGCGCCCAATCCTCGTCCAGATCATGCGCAGGCAGTGGCGGATATGGCGCTTGAGATGCAGGCAGTGCTGGTCGACATGGCTGCCTGGAGAGATAAAAAGCTCATGATGCGGATCGGCATCAACAGCGGGCCAGTGGTAGCCGGTGTCATCGGCAGCACCAAATTCAGCTATGACATGTGGGGGGATACCGTCAATCTGGCGAGCCGCATGGAGCAGTCGGGCATTCCCAACGGAATACAGGTGACGGGTGCGACGTATGAATTGTTGAAAAACGAATATGCCTTTGAATACCGTGGAAAAATTGCACTCAAAGGCAAGGGCGAGGCGGAAGCTTATATTCTCAAGGCCAGAAAAATCAAGGCTGGCGAGCCGCAGCTGTTTGAGCAGCATGCGGATTGATATATAATCGCCGCCTCACGGAGAGGTGGATGAGTGGTTTAAGTCACCACCCTGGAAAGGTGGCACAGGGGCAACTCTGTCGCGGGTTCGAATCCCGCCCTCTCCGCCAGGACTAACTCAATATTTTCTCAGCAAATCCTCGACATCGTAATCATCACTATCGATGTCGAATTCATCACCGGCAATATCCATCCAGCGTTGTTCCTGCTCTTGTCCGCCAAATTTGAAAATCATGTCTTCCGAGAATTCGGAAAGCTCGAGATAGTTGCTGACATCTTCGATTTTATTTACGTTCTTCGCAATCATTTTTTCACCCCTTACCTAAAGTTAAGCTTTGGATTTGTGCGGAATAACGATAGCGCATTGCGAGCAGAGAATCCGCGCCTGATCTCTGGAGCCGTACTTCCAGGCTCTGATCCACCATTTCGGTAAATCCCCGTTTGAAACGTTTTTTTCAGTATCACCACATACGCTGCATGTGCTCATATTGACTGCCGCATTGAGATTACCTGCATGGATGTGGGGATTGAGCGCTTCTGCTTGAGTACTGCCAGATGCAAACATGATCCACTCCTATTGTTAAGTTTATAGAGATGTTGTGGATTCAATAATGCAGATAAATGTTGAGTGAATATGTGCGATAACGTACTGAATCGCAGATATCAGCTCAAGCGTAAACGGAGTGTTGCAGCAATGCCCTTTGTGGGCTGGAGGTCAGGATTTCTGCTTGTTTTGCGGCTTGCCGATATGCAGATCGCCGCGCTGCATGGCTAGTTCTACCTGCTTCTGGCGCTCGGCAGCACTACGCCGTTTCTCTTCTGTAAGCGTGGCATTACAGTATGGGCAGGAGACGCCCTCTACATATTCAGGTCGTAACTTGTCTGCAGGAGAAACAGGATGACGGCATGCATGGCACAAGTCGTAATCGCCCAACGCCAGCCCCTGTTTTACGGCTACCCGCTGGTCGAATACAAAGCATTCACCTTCCCACAGGCTTTCCTCGGCAGGTACTTTTTCGAGATATTTCAGAATGCCGCCCTGCAAGTGGTAGACCTCTTCGAAACCTTGTTCCAGCATAAAGGATGATGCCTTTTCGCAACGGATGCCGCCGGTACAGAACATTGCCACTTTCTTGTGCTTTGAGGGGTCGAGGTGCTTACTGACGAATTCGGGAAACTCGCGGAAGGTTTCAGTGTGCGGGTCCAGCGCGCCCTTGAAGGTGCCAATCTCGTATTCATAAGCGTTGCGCGTATCTACAACAATCACATCAGGGTCGGATATAAGTGAATTCCATTTCTCCGGCGCGACATAGGTACCGACCTTTTTATTGGGATCAATGCCTGGAACGCCAAGAGTTACGATTTCTTTCTTGAGCCTAACCTTCATGCGATAAAAGGGCATTTCCTCCGCATGCGATTCCTTGTGGTCAATATCGCTGAGCCGCGCATCGGCGCGCAGATATTGCATGAGTGCATCAATGCCCTCGCGCGATCCGGCTACGGTGCCATTGATGCCCTCCTGCGCCAGCAGCAAGGTGCCCTTGATACCATATTGATTGCACAGCGCAAGCAACGGTCCCTGCATACTTTTGAAATCCGGTAGGCTGGCAAATTTATACAGCGCTGCGACAACAATTTCTGACACGGTAACTTATTTCCCTGACGTTATAATGGGCGCGCCCAAGCTTCGCGGGGCAACGCATCCATAATGATATTGCGGCGACATTTTCATTGGTAGAGCATAAGACCATATCTCAGCCTCAGAAGCTCCCGACTTTGCGACAAGCCGTATGGTACTGGCTTAAGCTGGGCTTTATCAGTTTCGGCGGACCCGCCGGACAAATTGCCATCATGCATCATGACCTGGTGGAGAAAAAACGCTGGATTTCCGAAAAGCGGTTTCTGCATGCTCTCAATTACTGCATGCTGTTACCAGGCCCTGAAGCACAGCAGCTGGCGACTTATATCGGCTGGCTCATGCACGGTACCCGGGGTGGTCTGATCGCCGGCAGCCTGTTTGTGCTGCCTTCGCTGATCATCCTCGTGTTGCTTACCTGGATATACCTGATGTACGGCCATCTGTCATACATAGCCGGTATTTTATACGGCATCAAGCCGGCCGTGATTGCCATTGTGATCTTTGCAGCCTACCGGATGGGCTCACGCGTACTGCACAATGCCGTGTTATGGGCTTTCAGCCTGGCAGCCTTTGCCGCAGTTGCCGGATTAGGCGTTTCCTTCCCTTATGTAGTGCTGGGTGCTGCATTGGCAGGCTATACAGGTAGCGTCCTTGCACCGCAGAAATTCAATGTACAGCCTTATCGCGCGGAATCTCGCGTACATGCGGCCGATGCTGCCATCAGTGACTCAATGACACCTCCTCACGCCAGATTCAATGTGAAGCATATGAGCAGGGTGATGCTGGCGGGAGCATCGCTATGGATATTGCCCATGGTCTTGCTGACGAGCTATCTCGGCTGGAACGCTGAGTTGACGCAGATGGCCTGGTTTTTCACCAAGGCGGCGTTGATGACTTTTGGCGGCGCCTATGCTGTCCTGCCATATGTTTTCCAAGGCGCGGTGGAAACGTATGCGTGGCTTACGCCTGCACAGATGATGGACGGCTTGGCGCTGGGGGAGACCACGCCCGGCCCATTGATCATGATTGTGGCCTTCGTAGGATTTGTGGGCGGTTGGACGCACGCCATATTTGGGACAGACAGTCTTTTCCTGGCAGGGCTTGCCGCAGCGTGTGTGGCGACCTTTTTTACCTTTTTGCCGTCTTTCCTGTTCATCTTTATCGGCAGCCCACTAGTGGAATCAACCCAGGGTGATCTCAGATTCACGGCTCCGCTTACAGGTATCACCGCTGCGGTGGTAGGTGTCATCTTCAATCTGGCCCTCTTTTTTATTTACCATATCGTATGGCCATCAGGCTGGGAAACAGGGCCTGACTGGTTCTCCGCGATCATCGCCGTTGTTGCAGTGATTGCGCTTGTGCATTTCCGGTTGGGCATCATTCCATTGATTGTTGTATCTGGTCTGGCAGGTTTTCTGCACAGCATGCTCAGCTAGCGCCGAACTGAAGCAGCCTCATACAGTCAAAAAACTATCGCAAGATATTCAGCTGACTATTTAAGGGTTGTGGATGAGGCGGTTGTTGTTGGCATTGTTGATGTTGCTAGGGGTGAATGCAGCGCATGCTGCCTGCACGGGCATACACGATTTCCGTTTCACGACGCTTGAAGGCAGTCCGGTCGATCTCTGCAATTATCGTGACCAGCCTATCCTGGTAGTCAATACGGCCAGCCAGTGCGGCTTCACACCCCAGTTCGAGAAACTTGCCGCAATGCACGAGAAATACCATCAGCGAGGTCTGCTGATCGTAGGATTCCCATCTAATGATTTTAATCAGGAGCCGGCTGATAACAAGGAAATCGGCGATTTCTGCAAACGCAATTACGGCGTGCATTTCCCTATGGCCGAGAAAACGTCTGTAACGGGCAGCGATGCCAATCCGCTTTATAAGCAGCTTATCGAGGCCACTCACGAACCTCCATTATGGAATTTCCATAAATACCTCATCCTGCCAAATGGCAAGGTATACGCATTTGGTAGCGATACCTCCCCCGAATCACCACGCCTGATGCGCCGCCTGCAGCCTTACCTCAGATAGCCCGCCTTACCCTGCATGCATGAGCATGTAGAATGCGGGAATGACTCAAACCCCATTTTCCAATCTGGACCCTGCATGCATTCTGGATGCGCTGGATAGCATCGGTCTGCAAGGCGATGGGCGGCTGTTCGCCCTTAACAGCTATGAAAATCGTGTCTACCAGGTCGGCATGGAAGACGCGCCGCCGCTGATCGTCAAGTTTTACCGTCCTCAGCGATGGACCGATGCGGCTATCGCTGAAGAGCATGCTTTCCTGCATGCGCTTTCGATGGCGGAAATACCAGTAGTGCCGCCACTCGCGATAGATCAGGCGACGCTGCACGCCTTCAATGGGTATCGTTTTTCTGTTTTTGCCAAACAGGGCGGGCGAGCACCTGAGTTGGACCAGCCTGGCGTGCGCGAGTGGATAGGGCGCTTTATCGGCCGTATTCATGCATTAGGCGCGGTGAAACCATTCGAGGAGCGTCCCGCGCTCAACCTCGACACCTTTGGCCATGAACCTACTGCATACCTACTGGAGAACAGCTTCATACCGGAGGATATCGAGCCCGCATACCGCAGCGTGGTGCAGCAAGCGCTGGACGGCGTACAGCGCTGTTATGAGCGCGCAGGCGATATTCCACTCATGCGACTGCATGGTGACTGTCATTTGGGAAACGTGTTGTGGACCGACGAGGGCCCGCATTTTGTGGATTTTGATGATTGCCGCATGGGCCCGCCAATACAGGATTTGTGGATGCTGTTGTCCGGCGACCGCACGGACATGGCTGAGCAGCTTGTGGAATTATTGGCAGGCTATGAGGATTTTCATGAGTTCAATCCCAGAGAGGCTTATCTGATCGAGGCGCTGCGCACATTGCGGCTTCTGCACTATTCAGCCTGGCTTGCTCAGCGCTGGCATGACCCTGCATTTCCGCTGGCATTTCCCTGGTTCAATACTCAACAGTACTGGCAGAACTGCATACTTGAGCTGCGCGAGCAGATTGCGCTCATGGATGAAGCCCCGATTGGGCTGGGTAACTTCTAGGATCGCAGAGTATGTCGCGCGAGCTTGCTTACAGATTTCTTGAGATTCGCCGGCAGACGCAGCGCCTCGCAGAGCCTTTGTCAGAAGCAGATCTTACTGTGCAGGCGGCTGAATTTGCGAGCCCCGGCAAATGGCATCTGGCGCACACAAGCTGGTTTTTCGAGGAATTCGTGCTGCGCGAACTGGGCAAGGTCTTTCCGCAATCGGATGACTACCGTTATATGTTCAACTCCTACTATGAAGCGATAGGGCAACGCCATCCGCGCGCCATGCGAGGACTCATTACCCGGCCGAGCCTGCAGGAGGTACTGGCCTATCGTGCCTACATCGATGAGACAGTAGCGCATGCGCTGGAGCAGGGCGTTTCTCCCGAGCTCGCGCAGACTGTGACTCTGGGCCTGCATCACGAGCAGCAGCACCAGGAGCTTTTTCTCACTGATATTCTGTATACCCTCGCACAAAATCCGCTGCATCCCGCCGCTTACAGTATTCCTCATCACGAACCTTCAACCGCAACACTGCCGAGCAGCATGGTGAGTTTCGACGGCGGTCTACACACGGTCGGCCACGAGGGCGAGGGCTTCGGTTTCGATAACGAATTTCCGCAGCACAAGGTGTACCTGCAGGCATATCAGCTGGCTAGCGATCTCGTGACTAATGGCGATTGGCTGGAATTCATCCGTGACGGCGGATATGGCAATCCGCTGTTATGGCTGGCAGATGGCTGGGCTGAAGTACAAGCCCAGCGCTGGCAGATGCCGTTGTACTGGATTGAACGGGATGGCGACTATTACAGCATGACGCTGTACGGCTTGTTGCCAGTGAATCCAGCTGCGCCCGTGACACATGTGAGTTATTACGAGGCAGAGGCCTATGCCCGCTGGGCAGGCCAGCGGCTACCGACAGAAATCGAATGGGAGGTCGCGGCACGGCAGCAGGATATTCACGGGCATTTTTCCCATAGCGCATGTTACAGGCCTTTGCCGGCCAAAGAATCCGGACATCCCCTGCGGCAACTCTACGGGACAGTATGGGAATGGACCGCCAGCCCATACGTGGCTTACCCCGGATTCAAGCCGAATGGCGGTGCAGTCGGGGAATACAACGGCAAGTTCATGAACGGGCAATATGTGCTGCGCGGCGGCTCCTGTGCCACACCCGCTGGCCATATCAGGGCCTCCTACCGCAATTTCTTCTATCCCCAGCAACGCTGGCAGTTTAATGGAGTGAGATTGGCAAAAGATGCAGCGTGACATCCGGAATTTGAAGCAGAGTGAACATTCATACCACCTGAGCCCCGAGGCTTATGAAGCTTTCCAGTCAGACGTGCTGCACGGGCTGTCGCAGCCGCAGAAAAGCCTTCCATGCAAATGGCTGTACGATGAGGCTGGCGCGCATCTGTTCGAGGAAATTACGCAGCTGCCGGAATATTATCTGACGCGTACCGAGACGGCACTGTTGTGGCAATTGAGCGCGGAGCTGGCTGCGCTTATTCCCGATTTGAACGTGCTGGTAGAGCCCGGCAGCGGTTCCAGCGTCAAGACGCGCATTTTGCTGCAGGCATTGCTGCAGCTTAAACAATATAGGCCCCTGGATATTTCCGAAGAGATGCTGCTGGATGCAACGCGTCAACTGCAGCAGGATTTCCCCTCACTCGATATCAAGCCTTATGTGTACGATTTCGCTTCGCCCGTGCCGCCGGTGCTCAAATTTGAAGAGGATGGCGAACGCCTGGTCTTTTTCCCTGGCTCGACCATAGGCAATTTTTCGCCCAAAGACGCCCAACGGCTGCTGCGCAACTTCAGTGCGCTGCTAAGACACAGCGGCTGGCTGTTACTGGGTGTGGACATGACTCAGGATAGAAAGCGGCTGCTGGCTGCCTACAATGACAGCGCAGGTATTACTGCGCAGTTCAACAGGAATATCCTCGTGCGCATCAATCGTGAGCTCAACGCCGACTTTGAGATAGACCGATTTCAGCACAAGGCCATATTCAACAGCCTGGAAAGCAGGGTGGAAATGCACTTGGTCAGTACCCAGCCGCAGGCGGTCAATATTGCTGGTCATCTTGTGGTTTTCGAGCCCGGCGAAACCATACATACAGAAAACTGCTACAAGTATTCGATGGAAAAGCTGGAACAACTGGCCCATAGTGCAGGCTGGAGCTATGAGAGGGAATGGGCTTCCGGACCTACGGAGATGTTCAAATTGATTTTATTTAAATCAATATATTAATAAACATACTTAATGTATTGGTTTATATTCTATCCAGGGCTAGCTTTAAGTCGGCAAATAGATCGTGAGGCTCTTCGAGGCCTATATAAAAACGCACAAGTGAGCCCTTGTAGGGGAAATCCTTTCGTGTGCGACCGATTTCAAACGGCAGGGCCAAGCTCACGCTGCCGCCCCAGCTGAACCCCACATGAAATAGCTTTAGCGCATCGATAAAGGCATCCACGCGCTGCTGGGATATTCCTGGCTGAAATACAACGGAAAACAGGCTGGCGGCACCCGAGAAATCCCGTTTCCAGATGTCATGCCCTGGAGAATTCGGCAAGGCGGGATGCAGCACATTGGCAACGACAGCTTGTTGCCTGAACCACGCCGCGATATCACGCGCAACCTTATCCTGCGCTTCATACCGCAGTCTCAGATGAGGCAGGCTGCGCAGCACCAAGCTGCAATCTTCCGGGCTGACGCCAAAGCCCAGGCAGGTATTGGCTTCAAGAAGCCGGTTATGCAGCCGCTCATCGCGCACGACAATGCTGCCCATGAGCACATCACTGCCGCCGGATTGATATTTGGTCAGCGCCTGAATGGAGATATCCGCGCCCAAATCGAAAACCGGCATGGCAATACCCGCTCCCCATGTTGCATCAACGGCCACTAAGGCATCGTGCCTGTGTGCAATCGCAGCCAGGGCGGGCAGGTCGACTACCTCCATCGTCAGTGAACCCGGCGTCTCGGCCCATAGCATGCGTGTGTTGGGCGTAAAGTCGATTTTCTCGGGATGCATGGGGTCGTAATACGCCCATTCAATGCCGAAATTGTTTGCCATGAGCCTCGCAACTTCCGCAGCAGGCTCATAGGCGTTGTCGGGAATCAGAACGCGGTCGCCATGCTTGAGCAGTGCCAGCATGGTCAGGCTGATGGCAGACAGGCCGGAAGAGGTCAAAACGCAATGCTTGCCCTCTTCCATGAGTGCCAGTTTGCGTTCCAACTTTCGCGTGGTAGGTGTGCCCAGCAGCCCGTAGGTGTATTGGGATTTGTCCCTCCAGTCGCGCTGCCGCAGGCTCTTGACGTCCTTGAACACGACAGTGGAAGCCCGTTCAACACTATTTGCCAGCGTATTAAAGGTCTCCTCGCGCTGCTCGGGCTGAACGAGTTCGGTCCACGGTGATTTTTTTGTCATGGTTTGCTGTGCCTGGAAAACGCCTAACTTAGCCTGCACGCGCCGCAGGCGTCAACAAGGTCTGCGCTGGAATGCCATCCGGAAACGTTTTACCATTAAGTGGCATACCAACAGGAGGTCATCATGAGTGAGATCATCGTAGAGCATTCTCCCAGCGAAGCGCGCCTTGGGGAATTGGGTGTCAACAGTTGGCCGACTTGGTCAAAGGAAGTGTCGAAATTCCCCTGGTCGTACGGCGAGCAGGAAATCGCGTATGTGCTGGAAGGTGAGGTAGTAGTGACGCCGAATGGCGGCGAACCCGTAAGTTTCGGTGCCGGCGACCTGGTGACATTTCCCTCCGGCATGTCATGCACCTGGGACGTCAGAAAGCCGTTGCGCAAGCACTATCGTTTTGGCTGATTCAAACTGGGCCTGATTTATAGGATCAGCGGAAGATCTGCAGCATGTCATCCGTTACGCGTTGCTGCAGCTTGAAATAGTCTTTCCACGGGTCCTGCTTGAGCTGGTCCAGCCGCTCGAAAATATTGCGCACAGTGTAGGTATTGGAGCGCAGGTCGGATTCCAGCTCTTCCCAGGCTACGGGTACCGATACCGGTGCATTGGGCCTGGCGCGTGTGGAAAATGCGGCAACTGCAGTCGCACCCAGGCCATTGCGCAGGTAATCAATGAAGATGCGATCGGTGCGCTTGCTCTTGGCCATATTCGCGGTAAATCGGTCGGGCAGTGTGCGCGAGAGGTGTTCCGCGATGGATTTCGAGAATGCCTTGATTTCATCCCAACCGCGCTCGGGCTTTAACGGCACCACGACATGCAGGCCCTTGCCGCCGGTGGTCTTGAGGAAGCTGCGCAAGCCTATGTCTTCGAGCATCGAGCGTATCAGCATGGCGGCTTCGACTACGCGGTCCCAATCCAGACCCTCAGCCGGATCAATATCGAAGACCATGCGATCGGGCTTATCCAACGATCCTTCATGCGAGCCCCAGGTATGAAGTTCCAGTACACCCATCTGCATCAGACCGATGAGCGCTTCCACTGACTCGGCTTCCATGTAGGTGGATTTCCCGTCTACCGGCACCTCGATGCGGCCTACCGTGTCCGGAATGGTTTCCTTGGCATTCTTCTGGAAGAAACATTCTTTTTCGCCGCCGTCGGGACAGCGCACCAGCGTCAAGGGCCGGTCCTTGAGATGCGGCAGTATCCACTCGGCAACGCGCTCATAGTATTGGGCAAGCTCAAGCTTGGTCAGGCCGATGCCAGGGAACAGGATCTTGGAAGGATGCGAGATATTGACGCCGGCCACGACCGCAGAGCCTTTTTTGCCGACGGCGGAATGAGATTCAGCGGATGCAGTATTGGCTTTGTCTGACTTAGAAGAGGGCGCTGCAGTTTTTCCAGTCTTGGTGTTCTCAACCTTGGCGTTTCGACCTTTGGCTGTATCAGACTTTGCCGTTTCGGACTTAACTGCATCTGCCTTGGCCGCTTCCTTCTCGGCTTTCCTGAGTTCGCGCTCCGACATCGGTTCTTCGCGCCTGATTTCCTGCGCCGGTTTGTCCTTTCTCAAAGCGACGAAGGAGGCGTGGCGGATAGAGCCGCTATCCGTCCACTGGGCGAAGTTGATTTCAGCCACCAGTTCGGGTTGGAGCCAGTGAACGCCTTTGGCTTCGTAACCTTTGGGGGGGTTATGAAAAGCCGGTTTGGATTGCTCCATCTTCTTGAGGTCCTTTGAAACGGATTTCAGCAGGGCGGTATCGAATCCGGTGCCTACGCGGCCGGCGTACTGCAGCTGCTGCTTGTCATCGTACACGCCTACCAGCAGGGCGCCGAATTCCTCGCGCGACCCTGCAGGGTCGGTATAACCGCCGATGACGAATTCCTGTCTTTGCAGGCATTTGACCTTGAGCCAGGCGCGTGCGCGGGTTTGCAGGTATCCCATATCGGCACGCTTGACGACGATGCCCTCCAGCCCGTGCATGCACGCATGGTCAAACACCTGCTGTGCGCCGCCGATAATGTGGTCGCTGTACAGGATGACGTTGTTTTCAAGGGCTGTGTCAAGCACCTGCTTCAACAGGCGCTTACGCTCGATGAGCGGCGTATCGCTGAGATCGTAACCATCCAGATACATCAGATCAAAGACATAGTAGGCGAGGCGGGCCGTCTTGCCGCTGCGCGCCATGTTCTGCAGCGCTTGAAAACTGACATTGCCTTCGGCATCCAGCGCCACGACTTCGCCGTCCAGCCAGATTTGCTTGACCGGCAGCTGGCCGATGACGCTAGCGATCTGCTCCCATTTATCGGTCCATTCGTTGGCTGCGCGCGTGTACATGCCAACCTTGCCATTCTCGATGCGTGTCACGGCGCGATAGCCGTCGAACTTGATTTCCGAGAGCCAGTCATCGCCTTCGGGCGCGTGCGGTGCTAGCGTTGCCAGTTGCGGACTGATCATGTCCGGCATGGGTGCCTTGCTGGCACCTTTCACCTTTGCAAGCGCTGTCGGGCTTATGCCGGCTGACGGCTTGGCAGGCTTGGTTTTCTCAGGATCTTTTGCGGATTTTGATTTGCCCGATTCGGATTTTCCGTTTTCTAGCGGTGCATCCACAGCGCGATTGGATTGCCATATCTTTCGAGTGCCGGGTGGGTTATCGGAGACGCTTTCCGGCCGCAGGGTGGTGATATGCGCTTCGTCGCCGCTGCGTGCATCCTCGTCGGCTTCCTTGATCAGCAGCCAGTTATCCTTGCCTTCTTCGCGCGCCGGCATGCGGACCAGATTCCAGACGCCCGACAGCTTCACGCCATCCAGCCGGAACTTGAGCCGGCCCTTGCGGTAGCCCTGGCGCGGGTCGCCGATGGGTGACCAGGTCCCGCGGTCCCATAGTTTTACATGGCCCGCGCCGTATTGGTGTTCGGGTATGTCACCTTCGAAAGTGCCGTACTCCATGGGATGATCTTCCACATGCACAGCCAAGCGTTTTTCAGAAGGGTCGAGGCTGGGTCCCTTGGGTACGGCCCAGCTCTTGAGCGTGCCTTCCAGCTCCAGCCTGAAATCGTAGTGCAGGCGCCGCGCATGGTGTTCCTGGATGTAGTAGCTGAGCTCCTCGCCTGGCTTGACAACTTTGCCGCGTGGTTCCGGGGTGATGTTGAAGTCGCGCTTGTCCCAGTATTTCTGCAAACCCATGGTTAAGCCCTGGCTCGTATCTTTTCAGTCGCCTTGCCCGGCGGTTTTCTGGAAGCGGGCGTAGCCTTGGTTGCCGGTTTTTTCGCTGTTTTCTTGTCAGCAGGCTTTCTGCCCACTGCTTTTACATCAGCCTTTTTCCGGGGCTTGTCGTCCTCTTCGTCATCAGCCTCGGCATTGCCGGTTTTTTTGGTATTTATACTCTTCCTCAGCAGTTCCATCAGATCAACCACATTGCTGGCTGCAGGCTGTCGTTCTTCGTCCTTGTCGGGTTGGGTCACAGTCTTTGTCTGGTTGGCCTTGATCTTTTTCTCGACCAGCGCCATGACATCCTCGCGGTAGGTGTCGTGATAAGCCGTCGGGTTCCAGGGTTCGGTCATGTCTTCCAGCAGGGACATGGCCATCTTGATCTCCTTGTCGGATACCGCGGCTTTCTTGGAAGTGGCATCCGGCAGGTTGATATCCTGCAGCGGGCGGATTTCATCGCCGTAGCGCAGCAGGTTGAGCACGATGGCGTTTTCCATGGGCATCAAGGCCGCAAGTCGTTGCTTGGTGCGGATGACGACCTGGGCGATACCGATCTTGCCGGCTTTTCTGAGTGTTTCGCGCAGCAGCACATACACCTTGTCGCCGCCCTTGGTCGGGGCAAGGTAGTAGGGCTGATCGAAATAGATGGGAGGGACTTCCTCGGTGTCGACAAAATTGACGATGTCGATGGTCTGTGTAGCTTCGACGTTGGCGCGTTTCAGGTCTTCATCGGAAAGGACTACATACTGGCCTTTCTCATACTCGTAACCCTTGACGATGTCGTTCCAGTCAATATCCTTGCCGGTTTCCTTGTTGTAACGCTTGTATCCGACGGGCGAAAAATCACGTCGGTCCAGCATATCCAGGTCCAGTCCTTTCTGGCTTTCAGCCGGATAAAGCTCGACCGGAATATGCACGAGACCGAAGCTGATGGCACCTTTCCAAATGGCTCTTGGCATGAGGAAACCATAGATGAGCCAGCCGCAGAAATCTGTGGCTTGGCGTACCTAGTGCTGTAAGAGATGTTACTGAGGGGTCAGCGTTTTACCGGCAGCCGGATCTGCTGCAGGATGGTAGTGGAAAGCTCTTCGATCGAACGGCTGGTGGAATCTATCCATGGCACGCCGTTACGCTGCATGAGTTCCTCTGCCAGGCGTACTTCCTCGCGGCAGTTCTCCAGCGATGCGTAGAAGCTGTTGGGGCGACGTTCACTACGCACGCGGTGCAGCCGTTCGGGGTTGATGGTCAGGCCGAACAGCTTTTCGGGATAGGCGTGCAGCACCTCGGGCAATGAGCTGCGCTCAAAATCTTCCGGAATCAGGGGATAGTTGGCGGCCTTGATGCCGAACTGCATGGCGAGATACAAACTGGTAGGGGTCTTGCCGCAACGCGATACGCCTATCAGGATGACCTGCGCTTCTTCCAGGCCATGGTCGCTCATGCCGTCGTCGTGGCCCAGCGTGAAATTGATGGCTTCCATGCGTTCATGGTAGCTGTGCCCCATGACGCTGTGAGCGATACCGGCACCGGTTAGCGGTACCTGATTCAGTTCCTGAGCCAGCGGATCGATGAACAGCGAGAAAAGGTCGATATAGAAGGCATCGGTCTCCTTCATGAGCCGGCGCAGGTCACTATTACCTACTGACATGACGACGATGGGGCGGCCCGGATCCTCGCCGCCGGCTTTGGTGATCTGCTGAACGGCGTCGTTCACCTTTTCGATAGAATTGGTGAAGGGCAGCCGCACCTGGCGCAGCGGCATATCGGGGAAATGCGCCAGCAATTGCCCGAGGGACTGTGCGGTGATGCCTGTCCCGTCAGAGACGAAGAAAACGGTGCGCTGGTGCATGTCTATCCCCTTTACAAGGATTGCTTATTTTGCTTTTGCCAACCGCTTCCAGGTGCTGATGACAGTATCGGGATTCAATGAAACCGACTGGATACCCTGCTCAACAAGCCATTCGGCGAAGTCCGCATGATCGGATGGGCCCTGACCGCATATGCCCACATACTTGCCCAAGCGGTTCGCAGTACTGATGGCCCTGGTCAGCAGCGCGTAGACGGCAGGATCGCGTTCGTCGAAGCTGTTGGCCAGCAGGCCGGAGTCGCGATCCACACCCAGCGTCAGCTGAGTCAGGTCGTTGGAGCCGATGGAGAAGCCATCGAAATACTCGAGGAATTCCTCGGCCAGGATGGCATTCGAGGGTACCTCGCACATCATGATCAGGCGCAGGCCATGCTCACCGCGCTTAAGGCCAAAGCTCGCCAGAATATCCACCACGGCGCGCGCTTCCGCCAGTGTTCTAACAAAAGGAATCATGAGTTCTACATTGGTCAGGCCGATCTCTTCACGCACCTTGCGCATGGCCAGGCACTCGAGTTCGAAACAGTCGCGGAAATCCTCGGCGATGTAACGTGCTGCACCGCGGTAGCCCAGCATCGGGTTCTCTTCTTCCGGCTCGTAAATCTCGCCGCCGATGAGCTTGCGGTACTCATTGGACTTGAAGTCCGACATGCGGGCGATAACCGGCTTGGGCCAGAAGGCCGCGCCGATGGTCGCAACGCCCTCGGCCAGCTTGTCGATGTAGAACTGGCGGGGGTTTGCATATCCGCCTGCGCGCTTGCGGATTTCGGTCTGCATGTCCGCAGGCACGCTGTCGAGATTGAGGATGGCCTTGGGATGCACGCCAATCATGTTGTTGATGACGAACTCCAGGCGCGCGAGGCCGACACCGTCATTCGGGATTTGGCAGAAGCTGAACGCCATGTCGGGGCTGCCGACGTTCATCATGATCTTGATCGGCGCCGGCGGTAGGGCGGTTTCGGTTTCCTGCGTGAGGGTGTATTCAAGCTTGCCGGGATAGACGTTGCCAGTTTCGCCTTCGGCGCATGAAACAGTGACGATGTCGCCATCGCTGAGGATATCCGTCGCATTGCCGGTGCCGACAATAGCGGGAATGCCAAGCTCACGTGCAATGATGGCAGCGTGACAGGTGCGGCCGCCGCGGTTCGTCACGAGGGCAGAGGCGCGTTTCATGACGGGCTCCCAGTTGGGGTCAGTCATATCCGCAACCAGGACATCGCCAGGCTGTACGGTATTCATTTCGGAGGCATGCTTGACCACACGTACCGGGCCGATGCCGATTTTCTGCGTAACCGCACGGCCGGTCACCAATGCCTGGCCGGAGCCCTTGAGCTGGAATTTTTCAATGACGCTGCCGCTTTTCTGCTGCGATTTTACGGTCTCGGGACGCGCTTGCAGAATGTAGAGCTTGCCGTCCACGCCGTCCTTGCCCCATTCGACGTCCATCGGGCAGCCGTAGTGTTTCTCGATGATGACCGCAAACCTCGCCAGCTCTAGCACTTCGGTGTCAGTCAACGAATAGCGCGCAGCCTCTTCCGGGCTGTTGGGCTCGGTATGTGTGCTCTTGCCGGCCTTGTTGCTGTCGCTGAATACCATCTTGATGAGTTTGGAGCCCAGGGTGCGGCGCACGATGGCTGGCTTGCCTTCGGCTAACAACGGCTTGTGGACATAGAATTCGTCGGGATTGACCGCGCCTTGCACCACGGTTTCACCCAGGCCGTAGGAAGCGGTGATGAAAACCACGTTGTTGAAGCCGGATTCGGTATCCATGGTAAACATGACGCCGGAGCTGCCCAGGTTGCTGCGCACCATGCGCTGCACGCCGGCGGAAAGCGCGACATCGGCATGCACGAAGCCCTTGTGTACGCGGTAGGAGATGGCGCGGTCGTTATACAGCGAGGCGAACACTTCCTTGATGGCGTGCAGGATGTTGTCGAGGCCGACGATATTGAGGAAGCTTTCCTGCTGGCCGGCGAACGATGCGTCCGGCAGGTCTTCCGCAGTGGCGGAGGAGCGCACGGCAAAAGTGGCGCCGTCATCAGAACCGGCGATCAGCGTCTTGTAATTTTCGCTGATGGCATCCAACAGGGTCTGCGGGAAGGGTGCATCCACAATCCATTCGCGAATCTTCTTGCCGCATTCGGCAAGTGCTGTCACGTCATCCACATCCAGCTTGTCGAGCTCAGCATTGATGCGTTCAGTCAGACCGTTCTGCGCCAGGAATTCACGGTAGGCTTGCGCGGTCGTGGCAAAGCCGGTTGGCACGCGAACGCCATTGGCAGTGAGCTGGCTGATCATTTCGCCCAGCGAGGCATTTTTGCCTCCAACGGCCGGCACATCCTTGATGCGCAGTTTCTCAAATGGAATGACGTAATCGGACATTACAAACCCTTTTAATTATTCACGTAGTCAGTGCAAGGCAGACCGCGTTAGTTATTTGAAGCAGAAGCTGGTTATTGCAGCAAAGCCAAAATCAAGTGGCCAGATTGCCAGACCCGCCATTTTGCCTAATTCGCACTGCTGTGTCACGCCGGTTAGCGCACGTAAGCTCATCAATATTGCGGGGAATTACGTTGGATAGCGAACTGTCAACAGTACAGCTTAAAAGAATGATTTGCGGTTGGCAAAGCATCAGATTCTATTTTGAAAAACACGGAATTTCCAGCGCGAGGATACCAGGGCTGGAAGTTGCTCTTCTCATGGCTATGATTTCCCTACCCAGAAGAGAGGCTGTCATCAGTAAATCTCTTCACCCCTACCTGTACGCGCTGCTGCTGTTTATCCTTGCCCTGACCATCCGGCTTGCGATCAAGACAGGGCCCGGCATGGCGTTCGTGACCTTCTACCCGGCCATTGCCATTGCGGCATTGCTATATGGATTCAGACCGGCGTTACTGGTCGTGGTCCTGAGTCTTATCTCGAGCCTGTACTTTTTTTCAGGCCCCGTGATGTCTTTCCAGATGCAGGCGGAAGATATTCCCGCCCTGGCCATCTTCGGACTCGCCGGCGCTGCGATGGCCTTTGTGATAGACCGCCTCATCAAAAACATGCGCGATATCGATCAGGCCAACGAGGATCTGCAGAAGATGACGCATACGCTGCAGCAGGATATTCTGCAGCGCAAGCAGGCGGAAGCGGCATTGCGTGAGAGCGAACTGCGCTTCAGAACCCTGTTCGACCTGTCGAGTGTAGGTGCCATTCAGTGTGATGCTGCAGATGGCCGATTCATCCAGGTCAACAGGAAATATTGCGAGATCACGGGTTACAGCGAGGCCGAATTGCGCAGCATGACGCGCAGGGATGTGACGCATCCGGATGACCGCGCCATACAGGAATCGCGTTCATCCAAACTGCTGGCGGGCGAGATCACGGAATATAACGTACAGAAAAGACTGGTCAGGAAAGACGGGTCTACCCGCTGGGTGGATATCACTTGTACCGCTTTATGGGGGCACGGCCAGAAACCCTCGCACTACCTGGCGGTGATCGTGGATATTACTGAAAAGCGCATGGCAGACGAAGTGCTGTTTTCTGCCATGGAGAAGCTGGCCGAATCCGAGCTTGAGAACCGCTTGATCCTCAATTCGGCAGGGGACGGCATTTTCGGACTGGATTTGCAGGGGATGATTACCTTCATCAATCCCGCGGCGGCGCAAATGCTGGGTTATGACATGGAAGAGATGCAGGGGCGCGACATCCGCACGCTGATGCCGACCAGCATGCCGGATGGAGAGCCTTACGATTTCGCCGCTTCACCCATGGCCCGGGCGCTGTCCAGCGGCGAGGCGCAGCAGGTTGCCGAAGAAAACTTCTGGAGCCCGGAAGAGGGCGTCTTTCTGGTTGAATATACGTGTACGCCTATCTACCGGCGCGACCGGTTCACTGGCGTGGTTGTGACCTTCCGCGACATATCCCAGCGCAAGAAAACCGAGGAGCAGATCCTGCGGCTTGCGCATTACGACGCCATCACCGATTTGCCCAACCGTACCCTGTTTCTCGACCGGCTGGATCATGAAATCAAGAAGTCCCACCGGGCCGGCAAGCCATTGGCGCTGATGTTCCTGGACCTCGATCATTTCAAGGAAATCAACGATACGCTGGGGCATGATGTCGGGGATCTGCTGCTTAAGGATGCGGCTCTGCGCCTGCAGAGTTGTGTGCGCGAGACCGATACGGTAGCGCGTATGGGTGGCGATGAGTTCACCGTCATCCTGAGTGAGCTGGATGACACCGAGACCGTGCAGCGTGTCGCCCAGAAAATTCTACAGCGCCTGGCGGAACCCTTCCGTATTGATAGTGAAATCGCTTATGTCACGGCGAGTATCGGCATTACGATGTATCCGCAGGATGGCAGCCGGCTTGAACATCTGCTGAAAAATGCAGACCAGGCCATGTATGCCGCCAAGCACCAGAACCGCAACTGCTATCGTTATTTCACGCCCTCAATGCAGCTGGCGGCCCAGGCGCGGCTGCGCATGGCAAACGACCTGAGGCAGGCCATCCCGGGTAAGCAGTTTGATATCGTTTACCAGCCCATTGTGGATCTGACGAACGGTGACGTTGCCAAGGCGGAGGCGCTTATCCGCTGGCGCCACCCGGAGCTGGGCAATGTCAGCCCTAACGAATTCATCCCCATTGCTGAAGATACCGGCCAGATAGTGGATATCGGCAACTGGGTATTCCGCGAAGTGGCGCAGCAGACGGCCAAGTGGCGGGAATCTTATGGCATTCCCTTCCAGGTCAGCATCAACAAGTCGCCCGCCCAGTTTCAGAATGAGCATCATTCCCCGGATTCGTGGCCGGCATATCTGGATCGTCTGGGTTTGCCCGGCCAGAGTATCGTAGTCGAGATCACTGAAAACGTACTGCTCAATGCCAGCAGTGTGACCACCGAGCAGCTGCTGCGCATGCGCGAGGCCGGCATGCAGGTATCACTCGATGATTTCGGTATGGGATATTCATCGCTTTCCTACCTGCAGAAATTCGATATCGACAATCTGAAGATCGACCAGACCTTTATCCGCAATCTTGCCGACAATCCTGACGACATGGCTCTGTGCAAGGCCATTATCGTCATGGCACATACGTTGGGCATGAAAGTGACGGCTGAAGGTGTTGAGACCGAAGAGCAATGCAGGCTGCTGACCAAGGCCGGCTGTGATTACGGTCAGGGTTTCCTCTTCTCCAGGCCGCTACCCGCACACGAATTCGAAACCCTGCTGTAACGCCAGCCTGCAGCTCATCCATACCTGGTGCGGCTTCGCAGTTCCCTTCTGTCCAAAAATATCATGCATGGGTTGGCTACCCGACATAACTCATCACCTTGGGTTGTTATAACTGACCTATCTTCTTGATTAACGGGAAGAACCGATTCAGCAGTGGCTTCATCGCTGCGAAATCTTTCATTTTTACAGGAGAATTGATCATGGCCCAGAATTCAGGCACCAGTAATCGCGGGTTCGCTTCCATGGACCGGGAGAAACAGCGGGAAATAGCCAGCAAGGGCGGTCAGGCCGCACACCGGAAAGGTACTGCCCATGAGTTTACTTCCGAAGAGGCTCGTGAAGCCGGACGCAAGGGCGGCCAAGCAGCGCATAACAAGGGCACTGCACACGAGTTCACCTCTGAAGAAGCGCGTGCAGCCGGACGCAAGGGCGGCCAAAGCCGCAGCCGTAACAGCACCCGCGGTAGCAGAAGCGGAACGCAAAATGCCAGAAGCAGCAAATCAAGCCAGAGCCAAAGCGCCGCAAGGTAGCTAGGCTGGCATCAAACTCGGCATTAAAAAAGCGGGACAGCCCGCTTTTTTAATGCCTGGTTTTATATTCCTGCTCAAACGGTTTAGATGTTCGCAGTAATTTCCTCGTGCAGTTGCCGGGCCTGTTCCAGATGCGCCGCGATGTCCTTGCTCGATTGCTCGAGTAAAGCCTTTAGCTGCGCATTCTTCGCATTAGGAATGAGCTCGCTATCGAAAAGGTTGAGCGCCTGCTCATGCATCTGCACCTGCGCGGCCATGAAATCCTTGTCGAATATCGGCCCCTGGGGCGCGGTCCTTAGACTTTCCATGATTTCAGTACCTTGCGTCCTCACTGATTCACTGAGTTCGGATGGCAGGGGGTTGAGCTTGAGCCGGACTGCGAGCTTGCCCGCCTTCTGATCCATGGCACGGTGATCCTTGATCATCTTCTTTGAAAATTGCTTGACCGATGCTTGATATGCCTTGGTTTCGGCAAGCTTGGCAGCATTGATTTCGTTGACATTCAGGGCAGCTACAACGGAAACGATCTCATCGTCGTTCAATGTTGCCGCCTGCGCGGACATGGCCGCGAATGCCAGCAGACTTGCAGCCAGCAGCCGATGTATCGAAGTCAGCATCATTTCATTCATGGCTGGTCTCCCGTATGCATAAGCCTGATTATGAAACTGTGGCGTTGTCCCACAGTACGCTGGATAACAATCGCTACCGGCGAAAAAAAGGCCGCTTGAAGCGGCCGGAGTGGGTACTGCTCTGGTTACTTGCTAACCAGTTCGCCTTCGAAAGGCTCGCGAACACAGCGCAACTCAAGTACCTTGGCCTGCTTGTACTCGTAATTTGGCGGTGAAGATTCTTTCTGATAGCTCAGATTCTTTTTATCCGGGGTAACCCAGATAAAGCCGCCGGTTTCGGTGACCTTGCTGGCAATGCCCTGCAGTTCCGCCATGCATGCTGCGGGGTCTGCGGCGATTGCCGTTTTGAGCAGATAGTTGTTGTTCAGGTGATCCAGAACGGCAACGATCGTGCTCCATTGGCCGGAACTTGGCGTTGTTTCAGTGGCGCTGGTAGCGGCCAGGCTGGGCAGTGAAGCCAGCCCCAGAATCATCAAAGACGCGATACGGTACATGTTGTGCTCCTGTCGTGATTTATTGTTGACTAGGGAATGCTATACAAAAGCCCGCCTGCAAAATGTGCAGTAGGGTACATAACGCTTGCTCAGCCATGCTTAGCGGCCACCGGCACCGCCGCCTGCGCTTCCGCCGGCACTGCCTGCAGCTGAACCCGTACCGCCTACGCTGCCGGTTCCACCGGCACCTGTGCTGCCAGTGACACCTGTACTGCCGGTGCCGCTGGTACCTACACCTGTTCCGTTAGTCCCTGTGGTGCCCGTGGTTCCAGTACCGACCCTGCCTGTCACACCTGTATTGCCTCCCACCGGCGCACCAGTGGCGCCCGTCGTAGGCAGGGTACTGTCACGCGTGGTCACGCCGGTCGTGCTGTTGCGTGTGGTGGTACCTGTGGTGCTATTGCGCAGGGTGCCGGTGCTGTCAGGTACGCCAACACTCGGCGTACCAACGCCTGTGGTGCCTACCGTGCCCGTAGTACCCGTATTGTTGCCATAGGCGCCGCGGATGCGATCAGTCGAAGTCCCGGGATTGTCCCGGATAGGGTCGAGCGGAGGTGGAGGTGCTGTCACCGCAGCGTTACTGCCCGCAGCGGCCGGGTTAGCCGTGGTCGTGCCTGCGCCGCAGTCCACGGATTGATTGTTGGGCAGGGTTACAGTGCCGCCGGTGGCGCCGGCACATGGGTCATCAACCACTCCGCCAGCCATGACCGGCGATGCGCACAGCAGGCCTGCCAACAATATGTACGAACGTTTGGACATGATAGATCTCCTGTTAGAACCTATACATACTTTTAAGGTAGGCTCCCCTGGCGGCAAAATATGTACGTTGCCGCATACAGGTAACGGCAGAGCATTGGATTAGAGATCCAGGATTACGGCTTGCAGGCAATATCCACTTCGCGTTTCAGGGCGGAGCGGTCTTCCTCCTTGTTGGCCGTGTCGAAACCGTTAGGGCAGATGGTTTCCGCCTGGCGCCAGCATTCAGTCCAGTCCGAGGCACCGCTGCACTTGATGCGCGTCCATTGGCGACTGTCCTGTACGCCGCTGGTCTGGCATGCAGCCAGCAGCAACATTGCGATAGCCATGTATAGGTATTTCATTTTGCGTCTCCAAAAATTGTCATTAGCCTATTTAGGTGCTTACTGCTCGGTGCGTCAGAACACGAATAGAAATCGTTGTTTTGCGTGCTAGCGCGCGGTAAACATTTCCTTCTCCGTTTAAGGTGTCTCACTTCATTCGAAGGAGCGAAGCATGGCTGAACAACATCTCATGGATATCTGGGGCAAGTTGGAAGTGGAATGGCGCGATGCCCTGGAACATGCAATGACGCGTCAGCGCGAATACGATAGCCGCATGACTAACCATCTGGTCTATAACCTGGCCGCCCCTGACATTGATGAGCGTGAAGAAATCTCTCGTTTGTGGCAGGAAGTGTACGAGAAGCGCAAGGCTGCGAATGACTTTATTGTCGAGCATGCAAACAAGGCTGAAAATAGCCATGATGGCTGAGCTACAAACAATCACTTACATATGATTTGCATCTGTGCCCTAACACACAGTCAATCGGTTTTTTTGAGAAGATAGTCCTCATCCACAGGCTGCCTCAACCTTATCCGGCAACCTGATTGCCGGAGACCATCATGTTTTCTTTTATCAGCAAGGCTATATGCGCGCTGGCCCTGTTCACGCCTGCGCTTGTCATGGCAGACGTTATACATTGGGAAGTACGCAATGTGGATGACCCAGAAGCTACTGCCCCTATGGGCAGAAACTTCACACTCGTAGGCAGCTTTGACTACGATCTTGTGAGCGGAAAGTTCTTCAACATTACGCTTCGCTCTTCTACAAGCGACGGCTGCCTTGCCTGTAACGACTATGCAGGCGGCGGCACTGGAGAGACCTATCAAGATCTTAGCAGCGGGCGGAGCGGTCCCATGTTTCGCGAGGAATATGGTGCTGAATCGGGTACCTTGGGCAGATGGCATACCTTGTGGATTACGAGCTTCAACAGCTTTGATGATGTCTGGGGGTTCGACGTCACCCAGCCACGTACTTATCTGAACCTGGATCTCGACCATACTGGTTACATACTGTTGGATGACCCTCTGGACCCGGACATGGCCGAATCGGTGGGTTGCGTAGAATGTGCTTACGCCATCGGCACCCTGGTTCCCGCGCCGGAGCCGGAAACCTACGCCATGATGCTGGCAGGCCTCGGCATTTTGGGCTGGCAAGTCAAACGCAAGCGCGCAGAGCGACACTAGCCAAAGTTGGCTGGCGAACTGCCATCTGGCCGCCGGCGAGGTGTAATGACGGATTCATGCACGAGGAGTTCATCCATGCAGGTCCGTACCGCAAGCGACAACCTGATCACTGCCGATCGTATCCGCCAGTCCACCAGCCCGGACATCAACCGCAGGATTGACGTTGACACGGCTTACAGCATCAGCCATTACAAGCGGCAGAACAAAGACATCATTGCACGCAGGATTGCGGCGCTGGATCGTGAGTGGGACGTGGAACGTGTGCTGGAGGTAAATGCCGCAACGTTGGCGTTTACTGGCCTGCTGCTGGGCCTGATGGTCAATCGCAAGTGGCTGCTGCTGCCCGGTGTCGTGTTGCCGTTCTTGTTTCAGCATGGTGTGCAGGGCTGGTGTCCGCCTCTGCCTATTGTGCGGGGTCTGGGTGTGCGCACGCGCAGCGAGATTGACCGCGAAAAGTATGCCCTCAAGCCATTCCTGGTGGAGGCATAAGCTTAGTCGCCTTGTCCTGCGCATGGTTGCTGGCTTGTCCCAGCCCACTTGCTTGCACCAGCCCATTTGCTTGTCCCAGCCCCCTTAGATCAAATCCGGACGGATTCTGAAATACCCTGAGCTCGAAGTGATCGATGATAGCCAGCACATGATCGAAGATGTCCGACTGGATGGCTTCGTATTCGCTCCAGGCAATCGTTTTGGTAAAACAGTAGACCTGCATCGGCAGGCCCTCCGGCGTCGGATCGAGCTGGCGCACGATCAGCGTCATATCCTGCCGGATGCGCGGATGGTTTTGAAGGTATAGCTCAAGATAGGCGCGGAATGTGCCGAGATTGGTCACGCGCCGTGCGTTTACCTCGGGGAATCCCTGCTCGGCCAGCCGTTTGTTCCACTCATCCAGCTCCGCCGTTTTCTGGTCCAGATATTGGGTGAGGATGACAAATGAGCGTAGCTTGTCCAGCGATGCCGTATCCAGGAATCGAATGCTGTTCTGATCGATATAAATGCTGCGCTTGATACGGCGGCCGCCGGATTCCTGCATGCCACGCCAGTTGATGAACGATTCCGAAATCAGGCGCTTGGTAGGGATGGTGGTAATCGTCTTGTCCCAGTTCTGTACCTTGACCGTATGCAGCGCCACGTCAATCACATACCCATCTGCATTGAATTGCGGCATCTCTATCCAATCGCCCACCCGGATCAGGTCATTGGACGTGATCTGCATGCTGGCTACCAGCGACAGGATCGTATCCTGGAAGATCAGCATGAGCACGGCTGCCATGGCACCCAGGCCGGAAAGCAGGATGATCGGCGATTGGTCAACCAGCGCCGCGATGATCAGGATGGTGGCCAGTACATACACGATGAGTTTGGCGACCTGGATGTAGCCCTTGATGGGCCGCAGCCTGGCGTCTTCGCGTTTCTGGTAAAGGATGTTGAGAATCTCGAGCGCGTCGGCCAGTGCCAGGGCAACCGTCAGTACGATGAAGGCATTGGCGAGATTCTGAATGACATTGACAGCCACCGGCGGTACCCCGGGCACCAGCATGATGCCGATGGAAACCACGATAGCCGGCAGCACATTGGCCAGGCGTTCTATGAACTTGTTGCCGTGCGAAGCATTTTCCAGAGGCAGCACTTCGAGGAATCGGAACCCTGCCTTGATCATGATGCGCTTGAGAACCGCATTGGCGAACCAGGCAAAGGCAATCAGCGACAGGAAATAGATCAGCGTTTCCGTGCCCGAATGTTTTGCCATCCAGTTCAGTGTGTATTCGAAATCTTCAATCATTCAGAAAAACTCCCTGCCTGGCTGAAGCGTCAGCCAGTTTCACCTCGGTATTCAAATGGGATTTTGCAGCGGATACAACGATGAGCGGTGATTCAAGTCTACCCGCTTGAGGCGTGACTGCAAACCTGCAGCGCGGCCTCGCGCTATGTAAGCAAACGAACATATCATTTTTACCCGTGTATGTAATGTAGCTGCATGCTCAAATTAAGCCCGCGGAAAATTACGCTGCTGCTATCACTCGCAGCGCTGGCGTTGTTGACTGCAAACTGCGCAATGCTGGTAATGAAGGGACTTGGATTTGAGCTTTGGGGAATGGTGCGGCTGTTCGATCTGGATGAGGAAAAGAACCTCCCGACCTTTTTTTCTACTGCACTAGCCATCATTGCCAGCGGCCTGTTGCTGGCCATCAGTCTGATTCGTAAGCAGATGCGGCGTTCATGGAAGTTGTGGGCCAGCCTGTCGGGTCTTTTCCTGCTGGTGGCCATGGACGAATTCATCGGCGTGCATGAACAGCTCAGCACGCCGGTTCGCGACCTGCTTGATGCCAAGGGTTTGCTGTATTTCGCCTGGGTTATTCCCTACGCTTTTCTGGTGATGCTGCTGGCAGGGATCTACGGCCGTTTCGTGTTCGAGATGCCGCCACATATCCGTAACGGCTTGCTACTCTCGGCCACATTGTTCCTTATCGGCGCGCTTGGCTTTGAAATGCTGAGCGGCCTGCTGTTTGAATACAGCGGCTTCACCAAGACCATGCTTTTTGGCGCACTGGCAACCATGAAGGAGTCGTGCGAGATCGCCGGCATGATTCTTTTCATCCATACCCTGATGCGCCATATCGAGGATGTGCAGAAGAATATCCTGATCCAGCTGGGGACGTATGATCCCATGGCGAGGATTATCAGGGACGCACAAAAGCCCTTGCCGCACTCACTGTTTCGTCTGGACAATAATCGCGCCGAACCCTGAGTGCCATTGCCTTGCAGGCTTAGTGATAATACTCAGGCCGGTGCTGGCCGTGATACCACTCGATGAAGTTTTCCGACGGCATGGGCTCGCCGATCAGGAAACCTTGACCCAGACCGCATTCACGTTCGGATAACAGGCGTAATGCCTTTTCCGATTCAATACCTTCTGCCACCACCTCTACATTGAGCTTCTTACCCAGGGCAATGACGGTTTCCGCAATTGCCAGCGAGCGTGCATTGGTGTCGATGTTCTGCACGAATGACTGGTCGACCTTCAACTTGTCGATGGGCAGGTAGGAAAGGTAACTCAGGCTGGAGTAGCCGGTGCCGAAATCATCCAGCGCAATCTTTACGCCCAGTTTCTTGAGGTTGGTCAGGGTATTCACCGCATCCTCAACGTGGTTCATGACGGTGGACTCGGTCACTTCCAGCTCGACGCACGCAGGGTCAATGCCCGAATCGGATAGCGCGAGCGCTACTTCTGCCTGGAAATTCTTCGAGCGGAACTGCACGGGCGAAACGTTTACCGCAATGCGGATGGAGGGCAATCCGATCTCGCGCCATTGCTGATGCTGTTCGCAGGCGCTGCGGATGACCCATTGACCAAGCTGGTTGATAAGCCCGCTGGTTTCGGCCGCAGAAATGAAGTCACCGGGCAGGATAATTTCATTATTGTGCTGACGCCACCTGAGCAGGGCTTCGACGCTGACGAGCTTGCGTGTGCAGGTATCCACGATGGGTTGATACCACAGTTCAAACTCGTTCTGGATGATGCTTTGCCGCAAGCGTTGTTCCATGGCGAAAACGCGCTCGGTATTGGTGTTGATGTCGGACGTGAAGAACTGAAAGGTGTTGCGTCCGTTGGCTTTGGCCTGGTACATGGCTGCATCCGCGTGGCGGATCAGGACATCAATATCCGTACCATCATGCGGACACAAACTGATGCCGATACTGGGCGAAGTCCGCAGCTCCAGTGTATCCACATGGTAGGGTTCTCTGAGCACGGTCAGGAGGTTCCTGGCAGCCAGGCCCACATCAGATTCAGACCGCACGTCATCCAGAATAGCCACGAATTCATCGCCGCCGATACGCCCGATGACGTCGCCACTGCGCAGGCTGTTGCGCAGACGGTGCGCAACCTCCTGCAACATTCTGTCGCCGATTTCGTGCCCGTACGTGTCGTTGATGGGTTTGAAACGGTCCAGGTCAAAGAACAGCACAGCCAGACACTTGCGGTGTCGTACGGCAGAGTTGATGAGCTTGGAACCAAACTCATACACGATGGTGCGATTCGGCAGGCCGGTCAGCGGGTCGTGCTGCGCTGCATGCAATGCACGCTGCTCGGCGTACTTCTGTTCCGTAATGTCCAGTGAAAAACTGCCCACGCCATAGACTTCGCCGGTGTCGATATCCCTGACCGGATATTTTTGCACGAGGTAGGTATGCATCCTGCCGTCAGTGCCCAACAGGGTTTCTTCGGTCTGCAGTACGTTATTCGTTTCGAGGACGGCCTTGTCATCCGCTTCAATCTTGGCAGCCAGGTTGCTGGAGAAAATCTCCCCAGCCCGCTTGCCAATCATTTTTTCTTCGCTCATGTGAAGCATTTCCAGCAGCGCCTTGTTGACCAGGCTGTAGCGCCCGTCACGATCGCGTTTGGAAATCAGGATAGGGGAGTAGTTGAGGATGCTCATGAGCTGCGATTGCTTGCGGGCGAGTTTCGCCTCGATATCCTTGCGCCGGGTGATATCCGAGATGAAGCTTACCGCCAGTGGGCCAGAGGGGGTATCCGTCATGCTTAGGCTGGCCTCGATAGGGAACACGCTGCCATCCTTCTTGAGGCCTTTGAGATCCATGCCCACTCCCATGGGCCGAGGATTTCCCCGGACAAAATAATCGTTGCGCTGCTTGATGTGTCGCTCGCGGGTGTCCGGTGGAATCAGCAATTCCAGAGGTTGACCGACGAGTTCCTCCGGTTTGTAGCCGAACATGTTTTCGACTGCACGATTCACCAGTTTGATCTTGCCGTCACGGCCGATTCCCACCACAGCCTGCGTGGCGGACTCCAGCAAGGCCCGTGCTGTTTGTTCGCTGACTTCCAGCGCCTTGCGGGATTCCTCCAGCTGTCTGCCAAGGAAGCTGACAACGATGCCTATAGAGAAAAATATGGCGAAACGAACTCTGTCCGCAGCGCTGATCTCTGCTATCGGCCATGCGGTATCCACGAAAAGGACGGAGCCTACGATAGCGCCCAGCACGGTGGCCAGGAGCGCGGGCTTGAAGCCCAGGTAAAACGCGCTGAGAATGATCGGAAGCGTGTAAATGATGAGGGGTGCCTGGGAGGCGAGGATGGACTGCAGGGAGCCCCGCAATACGCTGATAACTGCTACCAGTAGTATGACAATCAGGTAGGGGTTCAACCGTCCAAGGGTGTGCCGAAGTTTTTCCAAATGCGTGCCTTTGTTGATGTTGGTTTCGGCCAGTGCAGTACTCCGTTTCTGATTATGAAGAATGAATGGAAAAGTTCTGTTCGTGAGGCAACTTACACCGCCTATCGGTTTGAGCGCTGGCAGCGGGGCAGGTTTGTGTCATTATTTGATGACCGCTAGAAATTGAAAGGCAAGAAATGTTGCTTGCTGATCTGGTTCAAAACGTTGCTCTACTGGTTGCGCTTGCCACCATTTACCAGATCATTGCCTCCCGTACACCTAATCATGGCCTGGCTCAGCCCATCATCGTGGGCATCCTGTTCGGAGTTGTCAGCATCCTGGGCATGATGATGCCCATCCAGTTTGCGGATGGGCTCTTCTTTGACGGGCGCTCCATCATCCTGAGTGTTGCAGGCTTGTTCGGCGGTCCATTGGTAGCTGTCATCAGTGGAACGCTCGCCAGCATTTACCGGGCCTGGGTGGGTGGGGTGGGCGCTATTGTCGGCATACTGGTCATCGTAGCCTCGGCCGCTGTCGGCGTGGGTTTCCATTACGTGAAACACAGATCGGATGGCCATTTGACCGTACTGCAACTGCTCGGCATGGGCTTCCTGGTCCATGCCGTCATGCTGGCAATCATGCTGCTGTTGCCGAATGGCATAGGTTTCACTGTTGTCAGTGAACTGGGTCCGGTCATTATCCTGTTGTACCCGTTAGTCACCATGCTGGTCTCACTGCTGTTTCAGGATTACGCAGACCAGGAAGCCGGCAGGCACAAGCTGCACAAGCTCGCGTACTACGACTCCCTGACGGGTTTGCCCAATCGCCAGTATCTGATGGAAAGGCTCAGGGGCGGCCTGCTTGAGCCAGAGAAAGAGAGCGGTCATTTGCTGATGCTGATCAATCTGGATCGCTTCAAGATGCTCAACGATGCCCGCGGGCATGTGGTAGGCGATCAGCTGCTGCGCGCGTTGACTGAAAGACTCACGCCGCTGGTGAAGGATGAAGATGTGCTGGCCCGCATGTCGGCAGATGAGTTCGCCGTGCTGCTCAAGACCCCGGCGGATTGTCTCAGGGATACCAATCAGTGGGGCCGGCAGATGTCGGAGAAATTCCAGATAGCCATCAAATACCCCTTCGTACTTGGCGAGGACGAAATATCGATTTCCAGCAGCATCGGCATCACCTCGTTCCCGCTTGGTAAAAACGACATCCCCAGCCACATCCTGCGGCGCGCAGATACCGCCATGCACCGGGCCAAGCAGAATGGCGGCAACCAGAGCGTGGTGTTCGAGCTGGATATGGCAAGCTCGGCCGAGCACAAATATCAGATCGAGCGCGAGCTGCGCAAAGCGATTCCTGCCGATGAGCTCGTGCTCTATCTGCAATCCCAGGTGGATGCATCAGGCAAGATGGTGGGCGCGGAGACGTTGGTGCGGTGGCAGCACCCTCAGCGCGGACTAGTGCCGCCCATGACGTTCATTCCCATTGCGGAAGAATCCGATCTCATTACGGAACTTGGCAACTGGACATTGATGGCCGCCTGCCGCATTCTTGCGCGTGAAGAGGTTTTCAGCCAGCCGCTACGGCTGTCGGTCAACATCAGCCCGCGTCATTTTCACGATCCGGGTTTCGTCTCCAGCATCAGGCATGTGCTGGCCGTGACCGGGGCGGATGCCACCCATCTGACACTGGAGGTCACGGAGGGCCTGCTGATCCGGAATATCAATGATGTCATTGCCAAGATGGCGCAGCTTGCGGACCTGGGCATTCATTTTTCGCTGGATGATTTTGGTACCGGCTACTCGTCGCTGAGTTACCTGAAGCGCTTGCCCATCCATGAAATCAAGATCGACAAGTCGTTTGTGCAGGATGCGCCCAATGATGCGGATGACGCCGCGTTGGTGGAATCCATTCTGGCGGTAGCCCAGCACATGCAACTGGATGTGGTGGCGGAGGGGGTGGAAACGAAGGAACAGGCGGATTTTCTCAATGCGCGCGCCAGAGTCATCCATCAGGGCTATTTCTTCCATAAGCCTGAACCTGAAGAAAACTGGATAAAAAGGAATTTCGGAAATAGCGGGCAATAAAAAAACCGGCTTGGTGGCCGGTTTTTATTTGCTGATACTCTAGCAGTTGCCTTTCTTGTGCTGGCCGGGCGGGCAATGTTCCCCGTGTTTATCATGATCATGCCCATGACCCTTCCCGTGATGGTGGTGGTGATGGCAGCCTGCGAGTCCCAGACCTATCACCATGAATAAAGCGGCGAGTGTTTTCATGAGTGCCTTTCGCTAGTTGGATAAAAGTGGCGGAATGATATGACATCCGACCGTCAAGCGAAAAGCCCTGAAGCTCGCTATAAACAGCTCAGGGCTTTTGCATCAATTACTTGGTAAGCTGTTTTTCCAGCGATTGTGCATGCTCTAGATGCTTGATCACGCTTTCCCTGGCTTTCTGCAGGGCAGTCTTGAGCTTGGCATCCTTGGCGCTGGGAATCAGTGAATGCTCCAGGGTTTCCAGTGCCAGCTTGTGCATCATGACCTGATCCTGGATGTAAGTTTCATCGAAATCTGCGCCGGTCTTGTCTTTCAGACGGCCCAGGGTGAATTCGTTTTTTTCCTTGATCATCATGCTGCGGGCGCTGCGGTCATTTGGAATGCCCAGCTTGATATCCAGATTCATGATCTCCTTGTTAAGGGTGTCATGCTCCTTGTGCATCTGCTGCGCGAATTTCTTGACCTCAGGGTTCTGGGCTTTTTTCAGTGCTACGTTGGCAGCCTGTATCTCGCCAATATTGATGGCGGCCACGATGTCCACAATATCTGCCTGGTTGGTAATGATGCCGCCATCGTCAGCAGCGCTAGCCATGCCGGCCAAGCCTAACGTACACGAGAGAAAAATGATGCGTAAGAACATGTTGGTTCCTTTCTGGTTTGGATAGCTGGAGGATAGGTGAGCAGCGAGTGAGTGACCGTGCGGTAACTCGCAATAATGGATGCCCGGATATTGCGGTACATAGCCATGCGGCGCTTAAGTATTCGAGGTGCTGGCATACAGCTGATGGTTGGGAGCAGTACAGAACCGCACAGGCTCCCTTAGAACAATATGGTAATCAGATGAATATCAATTGCGCCTTAAAGTCAGGAAGGACAGGCCGCCATGTGAAAAGCCGGATATTTCTATAACAGAAAGTTGGAGCTAAAACTCATCATTGTCTTTGTTCTGGTCAGCCTTATCTTGCTTTTTCTGGGATGGCAGGCCTTGAGCAACAACCAGGCAGCGGTGGCCGCTCAGGCCAGGGTAATCCACATCAATGAACAACTGCGTATCCTCAACCGCTATCTGATTGCGCTATTTGAAACCGAGACCGGACAGCGCGGCTATCTGCTGACGGAAAACCTGGCCTATCTGGAGCCGTACGCACTTGGGCGGCAGGAGATAGAAGACATCAGCCAGCGATTCAAGAGCCTTCTCAATGACGAGGTTGAGCCAGAATTTTATGAAAGACTGGATTCGCTCAAGGCCGACAAGCTGCATGAGCTTGAGGAAACGATTGCGCTGGTAAGACAAGGCCGCAGAACCGAAGCCCTAAGCCTGGTGCAGTCGGGCCATGGCAAGCACAAGATGGATCAGATCCGCGCTCAGATCACGCCTCTCCTTGAGTCCAAGCGCGCGGAAGTAAGTGAGCTGTCCAGGCTGGCAGCCGAGCGTGCCCATCATGCCCGGTGGAGCCTGTATTCGCTGTTCTCGGCAGTCTTGCTTTTCATCATATTTGCTTATGTGTTGGTCATCCGCGAGCTGTCTGAAAAAAGACGGCTCAGGCTGCGGATCGAGCAATCAGGCAATACGGATCCGCTAACGCAGCTGATGAGTCGCAGCAATTTCCTTGAGGTAGCTGCACTTGCACTCAAGCATGCACAGCGCGAGAAAGTCCGCACAGCCGTGTTATGGATAGACCTCAAGCATTTCAAACTCGTCAATGAAAGATATGGTTTCCAGTCAGGCGATGTGGTGTTGAAAGAATTTGGGAACCGCCTCAGCAAAGCAATAAGGCAGGACGATCAAGCTTGCAGATTCTGGGACGACAAATTTGCTGTGCTTGTGCCAAAAGTGGAGGAGGTTGCGGAGCTAGAGGTGTTGGTTGATCGTATTATTCAGTCGCTGATCCCACCACTGGCGCCATTCATGCGTGAGCAATACCTCGGAGCTAGTATCGGCATCGCGCTTTATCCCGATGATGCTGAGATACTGGATCAGCTGATCCAGTATGCCGAAATTGCCGCTGACAAGGCGAAGACGGAGGGCCGACGGAGCTACCGGTTTTACGAAGACAGTGTCAGTCTTTCCGTCAAAAGAATCGAACATATCCGCCATCGTTTGCCGATTGCTGTGGCAGGCCAGGAATTCATGCTTCATTTTCAGCCGCAGGTAGATCTGGCGACCGGTGTCGTCGTGGGTGTAGAAGCCTTGATACGCTGGCACCATGATGAGCTTGGAGATATCCGACCAGAGGAATTTATCCCTTACTCGGAAAAACTCGGGCTTATTGTCCCCATAGGTGCCTGGGTATTGCGAGAAGGTTGTAAGCATTTGTCGCGCTGGCATGCAGCGGGATATAAATGGCGCATTGCAATGAACGTTTCACCAATCGAGCTTGTAGCGACGGACTATACCGAAACGGTCATGCGCATTCTTGATGATGCCGGGCTGGATCCTGCATATCTCGAGATTGAAGTCACAGAGCGAACACTGCTTGATGAGTCCGCAATGGCAGAGCTGGGGAAATTGAAGCAGCGGGGAATTCTGATCTCGCTTGATGATTTCGGAACCGGCTATTCGTCCTTGAGCTACCTTGCGCAATTCCCCGTAGATTATCTCAAGATCGACCAATCCTTCATTCGTGGATTACCCGACCGGAAGACCGATGCCACGCTCGTCAATAGCATGATCAGCATGAGTAAGGAGCTGGGCATAGGAGTGATTGCAGAGGGGGTGGAAACCCCGGCCCAGCTGGATTACCTGAAACAGAAGGGGTGCGACATCGTGCAAGGCTATATTTACTATGCGCCCATGCACCCTGACGAGATAGGCCGCCAGCTGATCAAGCGGCCCAGCTCAACTTGAGCAGGGCCTCCATTAAGACTTTAAATCAGTACGCCGCTAAAGAGCAGGCTAGGTAGACCGATTCACTCCGCTGACCAGCACGATCTGGCAGATGTGCTCCAATCTTTCGATATGCTCGAATGCCGCCCAAGGGTCGCGCCCCACGGCAATGACACCGTGCCTGTCCAGCCCCACGATGTCAGCGGAAATCGAACCGTCGGGTTGCAGGTCGAGCGCTTCACAAGTGGCATCCGCCAGCTCCCTGCTGATGGCCGGCACATTGGGGATATTTTTTGCGACCTTGGTATAGCGATGAATCTCAGGAAATTCAAGCGACAAAGCCTGCAGATCGTGACCTGCATACATGGCGGCAATGGTATAGGTCGGGTGCACGTGAACAACCGTGCGCGTATCCGGCACCTCGCACAATAAACGCCTGTGCATTTCCAGCTCGCCGCTGGGCTTGCCGGTCGCTTCGGTATCCATCTTGACCAGAGATTTGTCAGCCTGAAACTCCATCTTGACCAGGCTTTCCGCATCCAGCCTGTGTTTTTTGGTCGCGGAGGGCGTGATGTAAATCCAGTTCTCGTTTTTCCTGCGGACGGAGCCGTTACCGTCGCGGGTGGAAATCCAGCCGCGGCTATAGCATTCCTTCAAGACATCGCATATTGCTGTAATCATTGATTCGCCTGACGTTGTAAAAGTAAGAAGGGCCACTGCATAGTGGCCTGTGCGGCGGTGCTGTAACAGTGCGTTGCCCAACCCAGCTGCGCCGATGGCCGGGGGCCGTGAAATACCAGCCTAGCGGGAGGCCTCGATCAGCGTAAGCGCTGCGTATTTGGCCCGCTTGGCAGCGCCAGAACCTGGACTCAGCCTTTCTATCAGGGCCGCGCCCTCGAAGATGATGGCCAGCTGCTGGCCCAGCGTGTCGTGATCCTTGATGCCTGCGAGTCTTGCAATCTTCGCGAGGTAATGCTGCAACTCATTCGACAGCTCCACCGAATACGTGTTGATCGGATGGGCGGGGTCAGGGAACTCCACCGCTGCGATATGAAACGGCAGCCCGTGAAATTCGGGCGTCGTGATCCATTGCTCCACCAGGTCGCACAATTCATACAGGATTTCCCGCGAACTGTTCTGGTCCTGCAGCTTGCCATTGAGCCAGTCGTAAAAGCGATCGGACTTCTCGCGCAGGTAGGCGATGATGAGCTGGTTCTTGGAGGGGAAATACTTGTAGAGCGTCGCTTTTGCGATCCCCGATTCGGCGATGATGGTATCCACGCCCGAGGAATTGATGCCGCGGGCATCGAACAGTAGTGTGGCCACGTTCAGTATCTTTTCGCGCATGTCTTTCATATCCGCTCCTTCACTTCAAACCTGTCATAGAGGTCCCATCAGTTTCTGGGGATATAAACAGTTCACGTACTGCAACGACTTCTTGAGATTTTCAGCCGAGCCGATATCAACCTGCCCATTGTTCACAAAGGCAATGAACGCCTGACGCTCTTCGGGCTGCAGCATGGCCGCCTGCGGCAACTGGCATTCGCCTTCCTGCATCTTCTTGTAGATGGCAGCAAGGTTGCTAACAGCATTCATGCCTGCCTCACTGATGACGGCAGCGCCGGATATGTCCTCCTCAAACAGCTGCGACGGGGCAGGGTGGTGGGCAGTTGGAAGCCTCACCATGGAAATCATGATCATCATGGCAACCGACATGACTGACAAACCCATCAGCAGCGGGTTGTAGGTCCTCTGCGGACGCAGGAAGCCGGCAATTGAGCTGTTGACGAGCTCCCAGGGTTTATCCGAGTTGTTCTGCAGCTGCAGTCGAATGGCGCCAATGGCGAGGAACAGTATCTGGTCGGCGACGATCTCGGGATTGTCGAGCTTCATGTTGCCGATTTCGGCGTTGATGAGCTGCCGGAGGCTGCGTATGTCCTCGATCGAGAGATCGGCTTGATCATGATTGCCCACCCGGGCTGCGCGGGCCTTGTTCCAAGCGTTGAGCGTTCTGCCGAGTTTCTTGAGCCGGGACGTGGACGACCTGCCGGATCGCATAAATTCGGCGCGGAAATCTTCGGAATCCAGAGTGATGTATGTCATGCGTATCGCGTGCCCGGCAGGTGAAAAAAATAGTGCTTGTGTCTGAGCAAATTATACAGCAGACTAAAAAAACGTACAGACCTGTCTGCATACCACCGTAATCCAAGACTGCAGGCGGCTGTGACTCCACTTTTCATTTCGAGGAACGTATGGAAATTGCATCTACTGACGTAAAGTTGGCCGACTGGCGCGAGCGTGCCCTGATGCTGGAATCAGAAGTCCAGAGGGTGATTGTCGGGCAGGACAAGGCAATCCGCCTGATGAACATCGCAATCTTTGCGCGCGGTCATGTGCTGCTGGAAGGCGGCGTGGGCGTGGGCAAGACCACCTTGCTGCAGTCGATTACACGCGGCATCGGTGGTGCTTATGAGCGCATCGAAGGCACGGTTGACCTGATGCCCAACGACCTCGTGTATCACACGTTCCTCGGCGCTGACGGCCGTCCGCAGATTGATGAAGGTCCGCTGCTGCGCTCGGGTGAAAACCTGTCTGTTTTCTTCTTCAACGAAATCAACCGCGCGCGTCCGCAGGTGCATGCACTCATGCTGCGTGTGATGGCGGAACGGCACGTCAGTGCATTCAAGAAGGAATATCGGCTGCCGCATATGCTGGTATTCGCCGACCGCAACCAGGTCGAGAAGAACGAGACCTTCGAAATCCCGGCCGCGGCCAGGGACCGTTTCATGATGGAAATCCCGATTGACATTCCCGATGACCGCGAGCTGCGCAAGTCGCTCATTTTCAACACCAAGTATCAGAACGTCGAAAAGCTCACTTCGCAAGTGCAGAGCGATATCCTGCAGTACGACCACCTGAATGCATTCGCCGATTTCCTGCAGGACCACATCCAGTCCAGCGAAGTCATTGAGGATTACGCGCTCGACTTGTGGGAAGCCACGCAGGACCCGGCCAAGTTCGGCATCCGGCTCGACAACGTTGATGTCAGCAAGCTCATCCAGGCCGGCGCCAGCCCGCGCGGCATGGGTATGTTGCTCAAGGCGGCGCGTGTCAATGCCTGGCTCATGAACCGCGAAAGCCTGTACCCCGAAGATATCCATGCCGTGTTCCACGAGATCATCGCGCACCGCCTGGCTTTCAATTCGATGTATGAAAGCCGCAGGACCCAGCTTTCACGCGAACTGACCACGCACATCTTGGACAAGATCGCTGTTCCCGCACGGGCCTAGCGCTAGAGTCAAAACACATGAGCCCTGCGCATACCAAACCGTTCCTTTACAACGTTCCCTGGAAATCCAGCAGCGTGCATTTCGGTGATCACCTTGGCACGCAGCGCGGGCTGGGGGACGATTACCGAGGCAACGTGTCGCTGCTCGAATACCCTGACGCACGTCGTATGGACGTGCGCCAGACGCTGCGCGATCCGTACGAGCAGGTGCAGGTGCGGACGTTCAACCAGAACAACACCACACCTGTGTTCGCGATATACGATGTCTCCAGCTCCATGCAGTTCGGCAATGGCCGGCGCAAGCTGGACAAGGCCGTGGAGATCGCATCTTCCATCGCCTATTCGGCGCATCACATGGGTGATATCTGCGGTTTCATCGCCTACGGTGATCGCGTGATCGACGATCTGAGCACACCAGCGGGGCATCATCTGACGCAAAATCTGGAGACCATTGCCGAGCTGGGAAATTTCAACGCGCATCATCTTGGTTCGCAAGGCATCCTCGAAGTGCCGCTGTTCCTGAGCCAGAAGCGCTCACTGGTGTTCTGGATTTCGGATTTCCACATGGAAACCGAGCTGATCGAGAAATCGCTCAACGCGATGTCGGCGCACCAGGTGATTCCTATTGTGCTGTGGGAGGCACGTGAATACAGCAATCTGCCTACGTTTGGCTTCGGCAATCTGATTGACCCCGAGACCGGCGCCGACCGCACCGTGTTTTTCACGCGCGCGCTCAGGCAGAAATTCGTGGATGCATTTACTGAAAGACGCGAAGCGCTGGAAGGCCTTTTTCTCAAGTTTGATTATCCGGCGCTGTTCATCGAATCCGATTATTCGCCGGACATCATTTCCGATTACTTTGCGCATTACATGAGCGTATGAAAAACGTAAACCTGAAAAACCTGTTCCTGAAGAGTTTGTTCCTCACCACGTTGCTGGCCGGCACCGCAATCGCCGCAGAGGGTAATAGCACCGCTGTCACCATCAAGAACCCGGCGAAGACCACCGGCATCCAGATCGGCGACGTGCTGACACGCAATATCGCGATTGAAACCGCGCCAGGCCAGAAGATCACGGCGACATCGCTGCCGGTCAAAGGCACGCGTACTGACGGTATCGAACTGACCGACGTCAAGCTCTCATCTGAGGAGAATGATGGTAAAGCGACGCATACGCTGGCGCTGCGTTACCAGGTATTTGCCGATGCCGTGTCGTCGGTAGTCATGAAGCTGCCGGCGGAGTCTGTCGAGCTGTCGGATACGCGGAAGATTGACATTCCTTCGTGGAATTTCTGGTTCTCACCCTTGGTGAAAACGCCGCTGCCGAATGTGCTTCCGAATGTACAGCCGCAGGACAGGGCGCCGCTGATCGATACGACCCATCATGTGTCTGCGCTGGCTATTTATCTGTCGCTGCTGCTGGCTGGACTCATCGGCGCCATCTACGTAAATGCCGACCGGCAATGGCTGCCATTCATGGGCGGCGCATTCTCCAGGGCGCATCGCAGCATCAAGAAGGTGGCCCGTTCGCGCGAGGACGACAATATCAAAGTGAAAAAGGCGCTACTGACTCTCCATCAGGCCTTTAACCAGACTTATGGCAAGAACCTGTTCCGGCCGGATGTCGACGATTTCATCCGGCAGCATCCGAGCTACCAGAAGATCGCGGCCGAGATCGCCAGCTTTTTCGAAAGATCGAGCCAGGCGCTGTTCTCAAAACGCGAACACGATCAGGCAGGCCTGGTCACCAGCTTGCAGATATTCAGCAAGAGCCTCAGGGATTGCGAGAGAGGCGTCTGATGCAATTCGAAAACCCCTGGTTTCTGTTGTTGCTGCCGCTTGCTGTGATGCCGTTCTGGCTCAAGGGCAGGCAGGGGCAGGCATATTCATGGCTGGCGATGGTGCCGCGCGACCGGTTTTCGGACGTCGCTAATCTGCTGCTCAAGCTCATCACTTCACTGCTGATCCTGTGCCTGGTGCTGGCCATGTCTGCACCGCGCGGACCTGATCAGGAAGTGCAGAAAACAGGCAAGGGCGCGCAAATCGTAATGGTCATCGACCGCAGCGTCAGCATGGATCATCCATTCGCCGGCGACAGTACCAGCGGCAAGATCGCCGAGGTCAAGTCGGCTGCGGCGCGCCGGCTGATCACGCGCTTCATTGAATCGCGCCCCGACGACATGATAGGTGTGGTGGGCTTTACCAACGCGGCGCTTTACGGCAGCAAGATCACCACCAATCGCCCAGCCATCTTGTCTGCAATCAACGCCGCGACCAGCACCGGGCTAAACCAGACCAACATCGGCGCCGGCATTACGCTGGCGACCAGCCTGTTCGACAAGATCGAAAACTCCGGCTCGCGCGCCATCGTGCTGCTGTCGGACGGCGCAGGCAAGCTGAGCCCGCGTATCAAGAACGAGATCCGCGAGGAAATGCAGAAACGCGGACTGAGCCTGTACTGGATCGTCCTTAGGGAACCGGATGAGATCAGCATTTTCACCAAGACGGACCAGTTTGCCGAAGGTGCGCTGCCCGCTTCGGTGGAGCTGCACCAATATTTCAAGGAATTGAAGATCAATTACCACGCCTACGAGGCGGATAACCCGACCGCGCTGCAGTCCGCCATCCAGGACATCGATGCTAAGGAGAAAAAGCGTATCCAGTACACCATCACGGTGCCGGGACACGACTATTCGTTCGAATTGCTGCTGGCCGCGCTGGTTCTGGCCGTTTCATTACTTGTCGCTAAAAATCTGAGGGTATATTCATGGCAAGCCGCATAAAATCGATCAACGTATTGTTCGGAATCATGATCGCCGTGGGCGCGGTCGGTGCCTCCTGGCAGGCCTTCAAGGTCTGGAAGATCAGCGACCTGAACCGCGATCTGCGCGCCGGCAAGATCATCGAAGATGATGCCTATCCTTTCCATGCAAAATTCTCCGCAGGCTATTTCCAGGGCGCGAACCAGGATTTCAAGCATGCGATCCAGACCTATAACCAGATCGTGGAATCCAAATCCTTGCAGCAGGTCGCTTCCAAAACACAACAGGCGAGCATCCAGTACAACATCGCCAATAACCTGTTCACCTCCGGCCTGATCCGTGGTTTCAACGATGATGGCTCGATCAAGGAGGAGGGTAAGTACAACTTCCAGCAGGCCAAAATTGCCTATGAACAGGCGCTGCGTCTGAATCCGGATTCGCGCAAGGCAAAATTCAACCTGAGCCTGCTGCACATCGTGATTCCGCTGGCCAGCCAGAGCATGCCCAAGGACCAATCGGGCGTCGAGCTCAGCAATCTGCCCATAGGGTTGCCATGAGCCGGCTTTTGAGAATCGCGCGGGATAATTACGAAAGCCTGCTGCTTGCGCTGATGGTGCTGATGCTGGCCTTGGCGCTGATCAAGCCGGACATCCAGCTCAAGCAGGAGGTGAACAGCTATCTCTTGCTGGCTGACGTTTCGCAAAGCATGAATGCCGAGGACGTCAAGATCGGCGGTAAGACCGTCAACCGCATGGAATACACCAGACATTTGATGAAGCGGGTGGTGGAGACTTCTCCATGCGGAACCTATTTCAGCGTCGGCGTGTTTGCCGGCGAGAATGTTGCACTCTTGTTCATGCCGCTAGAAGTCTGCGCCAATTACGATGTCATCACGGATTCCATAGACCATCTGGAATGGCGCATGGCCTGGCGCGGCAATAGTCGCTTGAGTTTCGGCGTCAAATCAGCGGAAAGCATTTTCGATTACCTCAATGCGCCGGTGCAGATGATTTTCTTCACCGACGGCGATGAAGCACCCAAGGTCAACGCCATCAACAAGCTCAATCTCGAAAGCGTGCAGATCGGCAAGAACCTGTTGTTCGTAGGTGTGGGCGGCCATGAGCCTGTGCCCATTCCGCGTTACAACTCACGCAACAAGCTGGTTGGCTTCTGGTCTACGGACAGCAAGGACAATTCACCGGGCGCGGTGGGCGTGACTTACAGCGATACCAGCAAGGATGAGCCTGATCCCATGGTGGCCTATGCCGAATATGACCGCTACCTATCGCAGCTGGATTCGGAATATCTGAAGAACCTGGCGCAGGAGACCAAGGCATCCTATATTGAAGGCCAGGATACACCGGCGTTTTACGAACACATCCACGGGCTGGAGTCAGCCGGCAGTTTCGTCACTGCTTATTCCATGCGCTGGATATATCTGTCGCTGGCTCTGGTATTCCTTGTGCTGACCTATCTGCCGGATCTAACTCGGCGCACTTCATTCTTAGGCCGCTCCAAGGCGGCAATCTCCACCAAATAATTCCATCGCCAGGGCTTGTGCCAGACGGGCCCGGGGTATCTTTGCAGATGGAGAATCTTAGCGATTCTCCATCTTATGTTTTTCAACAGACATTCAGAATTTCAATAATGTTCTAGCCTAAAGGTCTTCTCACAACCTCATCCATGCGACGGGGATTGTCGCAGGACGCCCATGAAACAGAGCATACAAAGCACAGGTGAGCAGCGCTTCCGCGAGCTGCTTGACTGCGCCTCTCATCCCACATGGATCACCGATAACACAGGGCACTGCACGTTCCTCAACAAGGCCTGGACCAAAGTCACAGGCCAGCCTACAGGCGAAGGCGAGGGCTATGGCTGGCTTGCCATGCTGCATCCGGAAGACCGGAAACATGTTGAAGATACCTTCATCGCCTCCACCGAACTGGAATCCTTCTACTGCATTCAATATCGTCTGCGCATGGCTACAGATGGGTACCGATGGCATATGGATATCGCCATTCCGCGCTTTGATGATTCAGGCGAATTCATGGGTTATGTCGGGAATGTGATTGATGTCCACGAGCGCAAACTCGCTGAGAAGAAGATAGAGCTCAGCAACAATCGTTTCAGCGCAGCGATCGAAGCTATTTCCGGCGTGATGTGGTACACCGATGCCGAAGGCAATGTGACAGAAGAACAGCCGAGCTGGGCCCAGTTCACAGGCCAGACTTTCGACGAATATAAGGGCAGAGGCTGGAGCAATGCCATTCATCCGGACGACAGGGAGCACTGCCGCCAGATGTGGGCTGCAGCGCTCGAGTACAAAAAACCGTTGCAGATGGAAGATAGGGTCCAGCGCGGAGATGGTGAATGGCGCATGATGAACGTGCGTGCCATTCCCGTATTTGATGAAGAAGGAAATATCCGGGAATGGGTGGGCGTCAGCACCGATATCACTGAGAGAAAAGAGCATGAGCTGCGGGTTGAGCACATGGCTACGCATGACGCATTGACTGGCCTGCCAAACCGCATGCTATTCGAGGACCGCCTCAATCACCTCATCCAGCACCGCACATCAAAAATGCATGCGGTTTTCTTTATGGATCTGGACGAATTCAAATCCATCAACGATACTCAGGGCCATCATGTCGGCGACCAGCTACTGCAGGAAATCGCAAGGCGTCTTGTTGGGGTCGTGAGGGATGGAGATACGGTTGCCCGTTTTGGCGGGGATGAATTTCTGGTGCTGATTGAGAACCTGGATTCGCCCGATGGGGCGGTGATCCCGGCGGAACATATTCTCGCCGCCATTTCGGAGCCGATACGCATCGACAAGCAGACCATTACGGTGCATGCCAGCATCGGCATCAGCCTTTATCCGCTGGATGGTGATGAAGCTTCCCGTCTGATGCGACGCGCTGACGTCGCGATGTATGAAGCGAAAAAATTCAAGGGCGGCGCTTTCAGGTTCTATGAGCATGACCTGGAGTTTGCCGCCGGTTAACTCTTTGATTATGAGGGTTTGATCTCCTACGAATTACCGAAGAGATCATCCAGCGGATTCTTGCCGCCAGAAGTTTTGCCAGACACCCGCTTCACAGCAAATTCCTCTTCGATATTGTCCCGGTAAAAGCTCCAGGCCGAGCCTGAGCTTTTGAATCGCTGCCACAAATCCTCGCTGACATTGCTGTACTGCAGTGCGGTGCCGTCTTCCAGCTCAACCTGAAGCGTGCGGGTTTTCGTCTCGTAGCCGATAGCGCGGAGTTTGCCGGCGTTGATTTTGGTCATTTCCACTGAGATACCACTCAGGCATTGCTGATTGATCCATCAGGATACTGAGCGGGTGAAGGCTTGTATAGGGCGCTGTAAGAGGAAAGGAATTAAGTGTTACTTGTCGGTGATGTCTTCGATAGCTGCATCCGGGGCATTTCTCCGCACTGACTCAATGCCATTTTCACGACTTGTAGTCGACTCATAGGATTCACTCGTGCCGATAACCTGGTTGTTCGTGGCAAGAAGGTTGAAAATATATTTTCCGCTCTGGGTTTGCTTACGGTTATACCGGGAATCGATTTCGGCGTTCTTTTTTACCGAATCAATTCCATTGATACATCCCGCCTTGCTCGCATAACCTTCGCTACCTAGTATCTTCTGCCCGTTTGCCGCCTGCAGGCGGAATCTGAATTCCCCAGCGCTATCCAAGTAGATTTCAAATTTGCCAGCCATTTTTGGCCTCCTGTGTTTGTTGCTTTCTTCATTTAGCTCAAGCTGCTGAAAAAATCTTACAGGTGCAAACGCAAGAAGAGGGCTTTGCTGACAATAGTTTGCAATTAGCTGCAAACATTGAAAGTGTCACGGCTCAGCACTAACGGCAATGGTTAGGGACAGCGCATAGACTTAACACACGTATTGCTGTACTTATTCAGCATAAGTCACATGGATTAGTAGAAGAACTCGAGGGATTACGATGGCAGAAAAACTGGCAGGTTTTGATTACGACAATCAGATTAAGGAAGCCTTGAAACAGATCGTCTGTGGCCGTCTCGGCCTGGATACAGTGATTGAATCTGCAAACATTCCCGCAAACGACAAGATGGAATTTTCAGTGATCCTGGGCGACACCTTGGGCGATCTGAATGAGGAAAATTGCGTGGATTATGGCTTGTCTAGGGAGGATACGCTTGCATGGATGAATGACGGGCGACCTGCGGGATCGCAGCCATCCTCTCCAGTGCCGGATTTCAGTGAAGACCCCGGAGCTGTCATACCATACAGAAAATAGACGGCAGTTTTTCTAGACTTGTTACGCTAGTCCCTTGATTCTGCCTTTATCACGATACCTATCACCATGGCGCTGGCGAAAACTGCAACGCTTACAGGTACCAGCATGGTGTAAGGGATATAGCGGGATATCAGGAAAAAGATAGGTACATAGATCAGGAACAAGAGAAGCATCTCGTACGCGACAAGCACCGCGACGATTAATAGGCTGCCCATCGCGATGATGCTGATTTGATGGTTGTACCTTAAGAGAAAATCTACAACCAGAATAAGGATGGCTACAGCGAAACGGGCATTCTGCGCCCGGGCCAGCCTTACTAGCCAGGTTGTCCTTTTCTGCCACCGCTGGCGAAGCTCTGCTCGACGCGTAGCCTCATAGAATTGAAAATCAGCCAGCGCTTCCGGCGTCAACTCGGATAATGGATTTGACCGTAAGCGGCTCCACCAGGAGCTTAAGCTGAGACTCTCGTCGAAGCCATGCGGTGTGATTTTTGCATACCGCCGTACTTCAGGATGGGTTATCCAGAATCTCCATCGCCAAATGCCGATGGCCGGAGCCGCTATGACACCAACCAGCGTCAACACACCGCGGGCCGAGAATAGCTGATGCAACAGGTGAAGCCGCCAGCTTAGATAAGCAAAGAATAGGGAAACAAGAATGCCTGTGCCTAGCGCTATCCAAGCTCGTTTTGCCTTATAAGCCTTCGGTAGCGGCTCCAGCCACGAAGGCAGGATGGGCTGCTGAGTTGAGCGGCCATCATCTATTAGGATTGCCTCGCCTTCGATTATTGCCGGCATACGCATTCATCTGGTGAAATGCGATAAGCATATCTGACCTACTCTAAGCCTTCAGTTTGTCAGATAACGTACAAAGCACTAACACGTCCACTAGCCAGAAATGTATGCGGCCGGATTCCAAAATGAAAAGGGCCTTGCATGTCTGCAAGGCCCTTTTATATCTGGCTCCCCGACCTGGGCTCGAACCAGGGACACACGGATTAACAGTTGATATAACACATTGTTTTTATTGATAATAGGCTCGCTCTCAATCGTTAATGCCCGCTGACAGTCGTCCGAAGTGTCACGTTCTTAATATCAATTTGATACGGCTGCTATGTTATCCCATCGAATAAAGTCGGCAGTCATTCGTTTAAACAATGGGACTTGTCGAAGAGGATTTTCATCTGCAATTCCAAGGGCGTTTAGTACTTCGTTGTGACAGAGGATGTCGAGGGCTCTATAAATGGGCGGTTCGTCCTGTTCGATTTGCGCTCTCCGTTTTAAGCACTTTCCCAATTCGCTTGCTGAGTTAGCTTCAGCAACAATGCTTTCTAACTCGCAGAACCTGCGTTTTAAGCTGTGATGTTTCTCTGCGCATTTTGCATATCCAACAATTATATCTACTGCTGCAAGAACGGCGGCCAGAAACGATAGGGTAGTGAGCCAAACAGGTGGCTCGTATTTTGCCCCAGCAATTTGTAAGAGTATTGAACTTGCTAAGAGGATGGTTAAGAGAGAGCTAAACTGATGCATGCGTTCAAAGTGAGCCACCCTTCGATCATGATATCGAATAGAGCGTTTAACACTAAAAAGGAGATCGAACTTTTCGTCGTCCATTTTTCTATTTTTTATTATTGTTACCGCTCCCACCTTCAGGTTTAGGTGGTTTTAGGGTGTTTGAAACGCTATAGGGCTGCTCCCTATGGCTTTCGTTAAGCCGTCCAAGTGTTTTATCTCTGGTAGTAGTAGAGGAGGGGCCTTTGGAGGGTACAACACGTTTTTTTTCTTCTGCCATTCTGAACTCCTTCGTATATCGAAAAGTTCTACAAGGGGCGACAGAGCCGCCCCTTGAGCCTGTTACCGCCTGCTGTTAGGCGTGCGGTTCACTTGCACCCAAGTACTGCCAGGTGAAGTGGTCGGAGGCAACGGTTTTTTGTCAGGTACAGCAACGAAGTTATCGCGCATACCGCCACGAGGACCTTGTTCCTGAAAAATACCGCCATTGTTGCCTGTATTGGTACCAGGCGTCTTTCCTTTACTCATGATACTTCCTTCATGAACGTGACTTTGAGTATCTATGAGGTCAAACGCACAGTGTGGACTACAAACTAACCGTACATTTGGGCCTTCTCGCAAGATGGCAAACGGCGTCACATAGTTTGCTAACCAGAGTTTCACTCTGGCCACTCCGTTTAGCACTCGTTCGCGTGAAGTGCTAAACGGACCTATATTACGACTTTTTCTAATACTGAACCACAACATTTTGTGGTTTTCAGAAGGTATGTTACGTCATCAGTATTCTTTCCTTAAAACACGGCGGACAATAGTTCTACGCTATTTTTTGCCCTCTCTTCTAGCCTTGCTCCATCGATAACTGCCTTTACCTTAGCTCTTAAATTGGGATTACCATTTATCAGGAATGCTCGTTTTAAGTAATCGATTGCGAGTAGGGGGTTACGATCAAGTTGATCTGCTATCGTCTCGTAGTGATCAGCCATATCAAACATCTGGCTGAAAAATCTTCTCATATTCCGCTCAAATGAATCATTGAAGGTAATGTATTCAGTTCTCACAAAGTCAGAAGGAATTTCAGCTTCTGGACTTTTGATAATCAAAGTTTCTTTTCCCATGGCTTGCGCCACGCCGAGTTCGTAGTAAATGTTCGATTGGCTTGTGGGTGGAATGTCTTCATGAACTACTCCAACGGCAAGAGGTGAAGCTGCAATGAGCTTCCAGATTTTTATTAAGAAATCTCTGCCAGTAACTTGGATGCTGGCATCAATAATGCTGTACTCATAATCTGTCGCTATATGAGATAAGGCTGTCCGGATATTTTCAACTCCCTGAGGGATGGGATTTCCTAGCCTTGTCATTAGAAAACAATGTCGGGGTTTTAGTGTGATGCTGCTGGTAAATGTCTCTCCGTCCGACGGGTTATAGATGATCATTTTTTGTTTTTTCGAGCTACAGGGACATTTTTGTATGCCCCCTCACTTTTTTTGTGCGAAATAATCTTGCCCGCATTCCTGTCAATTTTTACATAGTGCCCAGTTCGTGGGTTCTTGACTTGAACGACATCTTTTTTCCCGCTATTCGATTTAGCAGCCATTTAATTTCCGAGCTATCTGTAACTTTGACGAAGGTTACGTTTATTTATATCCACTGCCATTCAGTATGAAGCGATATATCTTACTTTTGAAGTCAGTCGCTTTGAGCAATATTTCGTTGTCGTTTCTATTTCGAGCTTTGCCGTTTCTCGCCATGTATTGACCCGCACTAATTGCATCTCTATACACAGCATTGCATGTTGAATTTCCCACAGAACCTTCATCAACCATCTTAGTTAATGCTAGGTTGGATAACATTACATCGCCCATGCCTTCATAAAAACCTGAGATTGCGCAAAAGTCGTATCGGCTTTCATCGGAAAGAGTTTTGTTAGAAGCCAGCAGTAGTGTTATGCAGACAACTATTCCGAAGTTTGTAGAAATGTATTTTTGCTTCATTGCCACCTCCCAAAAATAAAGGAACTACGAAGGGGTTTTCATCAATATTCGACTCTTGCTTCTTCTAGTTTCTTGAACGATCTCATATTTTCATGCAGTACGTCATTTGAAAGCGTATTAAGCTCAGCCACTAGCTGGTTCAAGCCCTTCAAGGTGGCATGGCCTTCGCAGAATATCTTTCGGTGTTGGTCTGGTACGGTCAAGGATTCACGTAATTTTTGGTCACTGCTCAACAGCATGCAGTGTTCCAGGCAGTGTTTGAGTAAGAGAAGCTCCTGTCCTTTCTTCACTGAGAGTTTTTCTTCACTCATGCTAAATGCGATAGCAACCAGATCGTAACTAGAAAGACCGATGGATTCAGAATCGTATGCTAGGGATTTCAGCAATCTGGCCGCCTTTCTAAGGCCACCTCCGGTCTTAAAGTCTTTATGTCAATCCAGGCATTGTGCAAAAAGGGTGTATTTTCAATACGTGTTCTCTCTTTAGCATTTAGAATCTGCACACCCCTATACATTTCTGTTTTATGTTTTGAGTAGTCCATTGTGTTGTACCAATTACTGGGCACCACATCGATTTTGCGAGTAAGGGAGCCCCCGCTTAGAGTTATACATTTGCTGCTGCTAGTATCAACTGATGCTTCTGGAAATGCTTTGGTGAGACATTTAACAACATCATTTCTTAAGTCTATCAAGTCCTGAACTGGGTCTCCCTGATATGGACTGCTTGGAGTTTGTGGAGGCTCTAAACTATAGAACTTATAAACAATAGCTAGCAAATCTAGGTCGCTTTTTGCCCTGATATGAGTGTCATTGGTAACCGAACCTTGATACCTGTATTCACACTTTTCCGCTAAATTGCCCGCAAGTTGTTTTTCTACACGTTCGCCTTGAACATACGTATTTCTCGTATATTCTGGATCGATCGGTTGCATTGCTCCTATCACATATCTAACTGATTCACTCTGGGCTATGTGCCTATATGCCTCGTTGATCAGCTTAGCGGTAACAACGCTGTCATCGCTCCGACGAGCATTTAATCGATTTAAACGGCTCATTTGCTATTCCTCTGCTTAGTGAGGTTCATAGACCCAACGGTGCTCCGATGGCGGTCAGTGTAGTAATTCCCCTGGGCTTTACTGCAATCCTGGTTGAAAAGCAGTTCAGCAGAACCCAGGTGGATATTTAGCTCACTTTGGCTTACTTCTGGGCAGTTCTGATACTGGTACAGCAGTCTATAACCTGTACCTTTTTCCTCGTATAGGCTTGCCGAAACGCTCTTAGAGCTTGAGTTTTCCCCTTTGAAAGCAATCGATATTTTTGACCAGGACTGGGTAATCTCGATAAGTCCTGACCACTCAAAATCAGCCGGTGCGCCGTTTTTGTATAAAGTTTTCCCTTGACATTTCCAAGCACCATTCAAATCTGGGATCAGAAGAAATCTTCTGAGCCAACCCAATTTCCAAAGATATAGGTTAAACAGAGCGTATAAACCGGTAAAAACTGTAATAACAGGAAGGACAACAACAAACCCTTCGTAAAGGCCTGTTCCGTTGATTACTTTGTCAAGGAGGTCCTGAATCAGGGGTGTGGATAAGACAGCTAAGAAGGCTAACCAAAAAATGATCTTCTCTTTAGGATGCTTATCTATTGAGTAGTCATGCACTTGATGTCCCCTAGAGTTATTGTCGTTACATTGTGAATGGTTGTTTGTATTGAACACTAATAATATTGCAATTTGCAAATCACTAATTGAGCATTCCGAATGATCCGCTGTACGAAAAATGATGCAATAAAGCTTGTAGTCCAAACGGCCCCCAAATATTTGGAGTTTTATAGAGAGTTTCAAGCTTTTGATAGAGGCTGGCTTCGCTGGCCAGAACGACTAATTGATTTGAGAAAAAAGCTCAATATCGAGAATTACGTGATTCTCTATGATGACGAGAGACGCATTGGCAATGCCTTTCTTTTATTTCTATATGGGGAAAAGGGTCTAAAAGAATGGAATGAGTCGCTGAAAAGTCTTTCATCCGAGGAGCAGCAGGCGTACATCAATGAGTACACGCAAGAGTTGATTGAGCTCGATGACGCTGAGATTGAGTCCTTGTTTCCAGTCATACCCGAGTCAGGAGCTGAGGAGGCACAGGCGCAAAATGACTTCTTAGCCCTACCAGAAGAAGAGAGGCTGGAGCAATCTAAACGGCTAGCTTTCTTCCTCCTCTTCTTTTTTTCGAGTCTCCATAATTATTTTTCTGTGATGACTTGCGGAGAGAAGATGACTTCCTTGGTCCCCAAGGCGGTCGGTGGAGATGATGATGCCTTTCTAAAAGCCATACAGATTGATCGTCATCTTTTGAAAGCCCATCCTTACTTTATAGAACGACATGCAAGGGCTCTGCAAAATGGTGAGATCGAATTTTTAAACAACGTTAGCTATCGGTTAACCAATCCGCATCTGCGAGGAAAAATTATCTACCCTGGAATTTATGTAGTTTTTGCAATTCTTGAGGTGATGGGCTGGCTAGATGATCTAAGCCACGAAGAGATTCTGGACATCTGTGACGCAGCAGGTTTGGACCGCTGGCAGAACAGGATAGAAGACGTCAATTACCTCACTAAACGCCTTGCAGGATACCGCCGCTATCAAAAGACGAAGGGGGTGTCAATGCACTGAAATTGCAATTTGAGTGCATGTATCAAGCCCGGTCTCATCCATAAAGTTCGTATCCATTCCAGTAACCGCAACGGGACGCTGGTACCTCAAAAGGAAAGTGGATATGAAAAATCAACCAGCAGTAAACCAAGAATCTCAGCAGTCTGAGCGGGCGTCCGTCCGCAGGGAGCGCCAGCTCCGCGGGGACGGCGACCGCGAAGCAGTAGCGGTGCCTAGTAACACAGCTATTAATAACAGCAATCCTGAGACAGGAGAGGTCAAGTTCTTACGCTTCGGCGTGGATAGTCTCTATCTCTCGTATCAAGGTGAGCTATATTCAGACGTCAACGAAAAACTCATTGCTCTCAAAGCCATTGCCCAGGCTGAACACCCCCAGGAGCAGGCAAAGGCGCAATTCGCCTTAGGGGAACATCTATTCGAGGTCAAGGATAAAGGCTCATCCTTCTTCAATTACGTCCTGGAAGATAACGCCTTCCGCATACAGCTATCCCGTCCAGGTAAAGCGGTCCCCATGGCCTATGTGAAGCTATCGAGCGAATACCTGACCCACAAGAAGCCGGAAGACGCAGAAAGTGCTCTATATGCGCTCCTCTCGCAGCTAGGCCGTATTGATAGCACTGCCCATGTGAGCCGTATCGATTTGTTCTGCGATTTCGTGAGCCAACAGAATATGGAGGGGTGGAACAGATCGGCATGGGTCACGCATGCGGGCTCGGTGAATGCCTACAGTACCGATAATCAATTCACCGGCTGGGCCATTGGTCTGGGGGGTGTGATTGCCGGGCGGCTTTATAACAAGCTCTTGGAAATCATCAAAAGCAACAAAGGCTATTTGATCCCGCTTTGGGCTCAGGCTGGATGGTCTTCGGATGAACCCATCTGGCGCCTGGAATTCGAGTTCAAGCGGCAATTCCTGACTCAGAAGGGCCTCGTTCGACTTGATGAGGTGTTGAAGAATCTCAACGGCCTGTGGAGTTACGCTACCACAGAGTGGCTCAAGCTCACGATTCCGAACTCGGACGACGAAACACGCGCGCGCTGGCCTATCCATCCCATGTGGGCATCACTTGCTGCACTCGATTGGGAAACCAATGGCGGGCCATTGCAAAGCCGCTTCTCCAATGAGCGCACACCGGAAGACAGGATCAGCCTAAATCGTGCTTTTAGTGCTTTAACCACCTGGATGGCTGCCCATAGCTTCACTGAGTGGGAAGAAGCTATCGTGCCGTTCCGAACGGCCCTGTATCACTACATCAATAACCGGGCCATGGATGGCGGCATGAGCTTTGAAGAGCTCATCACTGAGAAAGTCGCTATCAAGGCGCGGCAATTCAACACCATCAACAACACGCCTGACGACGATGACGGAATCACCGATGCGGCAAGAGCCTACAGAAAACTCTCAGACGGGGAGTAGTCCAGATAACGAACTGCCCAAGCCGCAAGTTCGTTGCCTGTCCAAAGAAGAAGCCGCGTGTTACCTGGGCATAGGTGTCACGCTTCATGGAACTGGACATACCAGAGGTGAAGTTCGGCCGACGTCGGGTGTATGACAAGGTTGACCTTGACCTATGGTTGGATGAATATAAGCAGCGAGGGCGAGCCGGAAAGGAATCATTATGGCTCGTGAAACCGGAGTCTACCGGCGACCTGATTCCAGGTGCTGGTGGATCAATGCAACGCTCCCGAACGGAAAGAGAATACGAGAAAGTTCTGGGACTGAAGACCGAGCGGAAGCCGAAGCCTATCTAGCAAAGCTCAAGCTGGATGCGTATCGGGAACTTCATTTCGGTATCAAACCGGAACGGACTTGGCAGGAAGCCGTTGTAAGGTATCTCACAATCAAGTCGGGTTTGAGAAGTTTTCAGGATGTACGGCGGATTTGCATCAAGCTTGATCCGTTCTTGAACAAGCTCACGCTGAACCAGATCAACGGGGATGTGGTGTGGGGCATAGTTCAGGCACTCATCAAGAAGGGCAACACGCCGGCAACCGTAAACCGCTATCTCGCACTCATCCGAAACATGCTGAAGATTGCTCGGGATGAGTGGCAGTGGATCGATAGCATTCCCAAAATCCGGCTCTTGCCAGGTGAAGTCGAACGTGACCGCTGGTTGACCAGAGAAGAAGCGGACAGGCTGATTCAAGCTTGTCCTCCTCATCTGGCGTCGCTTGTGCGATTCGCATTGGCGACGGGTTGCCGGGCAAGTGAGATTACCAACTTGGAATGGAACCGTGTGGATTTGTCACGCCGTACCGCGTGGCTCAACCAAACCAAGAATGGAACGCCGAGAGGCGTACCGCTGAACAATGATGCAATCCTGGTACTGGAAGAACAGCTAGGGAAACATTCGAGAGTCTGCTTTACCTACATGGGTGCACCTATCAAGCGCAGCAACTGCAACACAGCTTGGTATAAAGCGCTGAATGAGGCTGGGCTTGAGGATTTCCGCTTCCATGACTTGAGACATACCTGGGCCTCCTGGCACCGTCAGGCAGGCACCAGTACCGATGAACTCAAGGACTTGGGCGGCTGGAAAACCAGATCAATGGTTGATCGTTACGCTAAGTTTGCAACTGAGAATCTGGCGTTTGCTGCGTCTAGGATAGAGCAGGGGCGGGATGGCGGGAACGTGGTGGAATTGTCACGTTTTTGTCACGTTCAGAAAACGAAAAGGGCCAGTGGCTAAGCACTGACCCTTATCTAATCTGGCTCCCCGACCTGGGCTCGAACCAGGGACACACGGATTAACAGTCCGTTGCTCTACCGACTGAGCTATCGGGGAATCGGCGAAGGCGCAATAATAATGGCTTAGCGGCCTTCGGTCAACCTTGAACAGGACTCAAAATGAAGAAATGGAAGCCATTCGTAATTGCCACTGCAATCCTGCTGTTAGTGCTTGTCATTGTCCCGTTTCTGATCCCCATGTCGTCCTATGTAAGTCAGGCTGAGCAATTGGCGTCGGCCGAGCTGGGCGTGCCTGTAGAGATCGATACCATGCGGTTGGCAATTCTCCCTACGCCGCGTCTCAACGTCAGTGGTCTCGTGATTGGCGAGAATGAAGATGTTCGGGTGAATGACGTGGCAGTGGTGCCTGCAATCGCGTCAATGTTCTCGGAAACAAAAGTGCTGTCCAGCGTGAAGGTGGATAAGCCCATCCTCAAGCAATCGGCGCTCAACCTGCTGGATGCATTTGCCAAGGAAGAGGGCGCGCCGGCCAAGCCGGCCGCCGTTGCAGTGCGCAAGATCGAAATCAATGACGCAAGGCTGGAGTGGCCGGATATGGCTTTTCCTGAATTCGATGTTGAGATCGCCATGACGGCGGACAACAAGCCAGATTCTGCGCTGATCGAGACCACCGACGGCAAGCTGAAGCTCAACCTGGAACCGCAGGCAGACGGCTTACAGGTGGTAACGCTGACCGCGGATGACTGGACGATACCCGCAGGTGCGCCTTTGCTGGTTAACCAACTGAAGGCCGATATGATTCTGCATGAGAATGTGCTTGAGATCACGAGCCTGGATGCCGGCATGTACCAGGGCAAGGTGAACGGCAGTGCAACGCTTGACTGGGCGAAGGATTGGAAGCTCAACGGCAAGCTCAAGATTGATAATCTGGCGGTGAAAGAGCCGGCGCGCCTGATCAGTGAAGGTACACACGTCAGCGGACAGCTTTCCACTGAGGGCACATTTAACGCGAGTGCCAGAGAGCCGGCTGCGCTGGCTGACAAGCTTAATGCCAGTTTCCGGTTCAACGTGAAGGATGGCGTGCTCTACGGCGTGGACCTCACCAGGGCGGCAAGCCTGCTGCTGCGGCAAGGGCAGAAGGGCGGCGAAACGCAGTTTGATGAGTTCTCAGGCATTGCGCAGGTGAATGGCAAGCAGTATCAATTCAAGGACCTCAGGATTTCATCCGGCCTGATGGCGGCCAGCGGCCACGTAAAAATCAGGCCGGATGAAACGCTCGATGGCCTGGCCAGGGTGAAGGTCAGCAAGAGCGCCACGCTGGCGGAGATTCCGCTGCAGATATCGGGCACGCTGGACAGCCCGTCCGTATTTCCCACCAAGGCAGCATTGGCAGGCGCGGCCGCAGGTGCTGTGGTCGGCGGGCCGCTGGGTGCAGGCTTGGGCATCAAGGCGGCTGAAGGCGTGGATAAACTGAGAAAGGGATTATTCGGCGGGAATGAGGAATAAGTTGTCCGCTGCCTGAAAAAGAGGAGGTGCGCATGTTTGACTTATCCATTCCCTGGTGGGAGCTCGTGGTGCGAGCCGTCACCGTGTATGTCGTACTGATCGTGTTCATTCGCCTGACCGGGCGTCACCAGATCGGTGAGCTATCGCCGGTAGACCTTATCCTGCTTCTCATCCTTTCCGAATCCGTGCAAAGCTCCATGATCGCCGGCGATGAATCTCTCATCGGTGGGCTCATCGTGGCCGCAACATTGTTGCTGCTGAATGCTGCGGTGAATTTCATGACATACAAAAGTCGCAGGGCGGAGGCCATCATAGACGGCAAACCGGAAATCCTGATTCGCTATGGCAAGGTCATCAAAAGCGCGGCCAGTAGAGCGAGGATCACCGAGCAGGAGCTGATGTCCACGCTGCGCAAGTCGGGTTTCTTCAAGCTGGAAGACGTCAAGCTGGCCATTCTGGAAGATGACGGAACGATTAGCGCTGAAGGCTATGAGAATCCCAGCGACAAGAAATCTCACGCAAAGTCAGATGCAGCGGACAAAAAAAGGCCGCGCTAGCGCGGCCTATAACGAGGAGACTTTTCAATTCACTGACTAGATTCGGTTCGCGTAATACTCCACTACCTGCTGCACATCCACCTCGAAAGGCACATCTTCAGGCGAAGGCATGTGCGCAACGCGCGAAGAAGCCGGGGTCTCGGTCCACGTCAGCCATTCCGGACGGGTCAGGGATGGCTCCTTCACTGTTTCCACAACCATCGGTAGATTAAAGCTGGATTGTTTCAGGGATATTTCATCGCCGATTTTCAGGCGGACGGATGGGATATTCACCTTCTTGCCATTGAGCAGCACATGACCGTGCTGCACCAGCTGGCGTGCGGCCGGGATGGTGGGCGCGAAGCCGCTGCGGAATACCACATTGTCCAGACGACGTTCCAATAACTGCAGAAGCGTGGTGCCGGTCGGCTCCTTGCCCTTGCGCGCATCGATCATCAGGCGCTGGAGCTGTTTTTCAGATACGCCATAGTTGAAGCGCAGCTTCTGCTTTTCGATCAACTTTACGCCGAAATCGGATTTCCGCTGCCGCAGGGTTTTCTTGGCGCCGTGCTGTCCAGGTGGATTGGGGCGTTGTTCGATGCTCTTGCGTGACAACCCAGGCAAGTCTGTGCCCAGAGCACGCATAATCTTGAGCCTGGGGCCGGTAATTCTACTCATCTATCTCTCCAGTTAATGTACTGCGGTGTCGGTCATGACCGGCGAGCCGGTTTCCTGCATAAGCTTGCGACTCCATTCCTCTTCCAGCCGCTGCCCGATGGCACTGATATATGCCGATTCGTAATAGGGTTTGGACCCCAGCTTGCGCGAGAGTTCTAGCGCTAGCCGAGCCAAGTTCGCATTCGGCTTCTTGCTGTATTGCGTTATGACGCAGCAAAGTGAGGCGAGCACCGCACTGGCATTCGGCAGATCGGGGTCAAAATCTTCAGAAGCTCGTTCCATCTGGTGAATCCCTGTATTCAATGTATGCATTGTAAATGATAACTGTTCTCATTTACAATAGCGGAATAATTTATTTGATTTGGCGTCAGCCAGATCGCAGTTAAACGGTCCAGCAAGCGAGTGAGTTTTCTCAGATAGCCAGCCAGTGATCATTCACGGGAGTGCTATTTTGAAAAACAACAATATTGGGAATTGGACGTTCAAGTCCGTATATATCGCTGTGTCGCTAGCCATCGCTGCCATGCCGGCCGTGGCCCAGGACGAAACCCTGCCGGAAGTATCGGTGGAGGCGACGACGGACAACACAGTTGCAGCGGGTACGACGGAAGATTACGTTGCCACGGAAGTCAGGACAGCGACAAAGTCGGATGGTCTGTTGATCGAGTCGCCGCAATCTATCTCAGTGATTACGGAGCAGCAAATCGTTGAGCAGGGCGGCCAGACGTTGCAGGATATGGTGCGCTACAGCGCCGGGGTGACGTCCGAGGCCTATGGCCTGGATAACCGCGGCGACTGGCTGTTCATTCGCGGCACGGAACACACCGAATATCGCGATGGCCTGCGTGTGCAGTCGCAGACCTATAATATGCCGCGTCCGCACGCCTATGCACTGGAAAGGGTAGAAGTTCTGCGCGGCCCATCTTCGGTACTTTATGGCGCCAGCACAGTGGGCGGCAACGTCAATTTGATCTCGAAGCGTCCGCAAGCCAAGGCCGATCGTGAAATTCATGTGCAATACGGTTCTTATGACCACAAGCAGGTGGGCATTGATATTACCGGGCCGCTCAATGACGACCCTACGATGCTGTATCGCATCGTCGCCATGGGCAGGGATACCGGCACGCAGGCTGACTATACGGACATGGAGAATTATTTCATCGCACCGTCTTTGACTTTCAAGCCTTCGGAAGATACATCGCTAACCATACTTGCCAACATCCAGCGTGATCGCACAGATGGTGCAACCTCGGCCTTCCCGCCGCACTCTGGCACTATCCTGAGTAATCCGAACGGCCGTTTGCCCACCCAGCTTTTTACCGGCGAGCCTGGCTATGATAAATACGATATGGATTACAACGCGCTCGGCTGGGAATTCAGCCATTCCTTTAACAATACCTGGACTTTCCGCCAGAACGCGCGCATTTCCAACAGCAAGCTGGATTCCGCAAGCATTTACCCGATCACGCCGGTTAATCCTTTCCTGGATCCCGACCAGCGGTTGGTTCCTCGGGCAAGCTGGGCCAACCAGGAGGAGACAGATGTGTTTGTGGTGGATAACCAGCTGCAATCCAAATGGGATTGGGGTGCCACAAATCACACGGTGCTGTTCGGCATCGATTACATGAACGTCACGCAGGATAACCGTAACGGTTACCTGGATAGCCCGACGCCGTTCGATCTATTCGACCCGGTTTACGGCAATGTGCCCCCAGCCGAGCTCACGGTTGCTACCGATCAGCTTGATCAGTACGTGTCCCAGCTGGGCTTCTACCTACAGGATCAGGTTCGTTTCGGTCAATGGACTGTCACCGCCGGCATCCGTAACGACCTCGTGAAAAACAGGGTGCAGGCTGGCGATACCCAAAAAGATACGTCTTTCACCGGTCGCGTTGGCGTCGTCTACCTGGCTGAGAACGGTCTGGCGCCTTATGCGAGCTACAGCGAATCCTTTACTCCCGAAGTAGGCCTGGATGCCAACAACCAAACCTTCGACCCCAAACGCGGCAAGCAGGTGGAAGCCGGTCTGCGTTACCAGCCGCCGGGCTCCAGCAGCATGTATACGGTTTCCGTTTACGATCTTGAGGAAAGCAACCGCCTGACCACCGATCCGACAAACAATAACTTCAGCGTCCAGACAGCTGGCGTGAAGGCCAAAGGCGTCGAGCTGGACGTTGCAGCCAACCTGACCAACAAGATCGACTTGCTGGCGAACTATACCTATACGCATGCCCGGACGGATGACGGACAGGGCGATGAATCCTATGTCGCCGAAGTTCACCCGCATGTAGCTTCAATCTGGGCGACTTACAGGTTCAGCATCGGTGAATATGACGGCTTCAAGGTGGGCGGCGGTGTGCGCTACATCGGCAACAACAAAGACGAGGATGGAACATTGGATATCCCATCTGTCACGCTGTTCGATGCCATGCTGTCTTACGATACCAATGACTGGCGAGCGGCGCTCAATGCCAGCAATATTACGGATGAAACCTACGTCGCCAGCTGCCTGTCGCGCGGCGATTGCTGGTACGGTTCGCGTGCAAACGTGATCGGCAGCCTGACCTACAAGTTCTGATATGCGTGCACTGTTCGTACTTCTTCATCGCTGGGCTGGGCTGCTGATTGCGGCCTTCCTGTTTCTCTCCGGCACCACCGGGGCAATCATCTCCTGGGATCACGAGCTGGATGACCTGCTGAATCCGCATTTGATGGAAGTGAGTTCACGCGGACAGACCATTCCCTCGCTTGAGCTCGCTCGACTGATTGAGTCCAGGCATCCGGAAATCAGCGTGAGCTTTGTTCCGCTATTGCCCGAAGAAGGGGAGTCGCTGGCATTCAGCGTGGA
>Ga0196965_1000096_pt1 | contig 69447 bp, 63 predicted proteins | sample S1_20metaG_FD_148668 | JGI IMG/M metagenome (GOLD analysis project Ga0196965, IMG submission 148668) | Soil microbial communities from Anza Borrego desert, Southern California, United States - S1_20 | ecosystem: Environmental > Terrestrial > Soil > Desert | place: USA: California | collected...
CCGGACCCGCTTCACATCTGTTCGCCGGCGCCGTCGTGGTCGACATGACTCCGCGCGTCCTGAACGACGAGGATTGGAGCCTCGGCCTGTCGCGCGAGACCTGCGAGGCGCGCAGCCAGGCGATACGCGACGATTTTCCCGCTTTCGCCGCCGCCGCGGGGCAGGCGATCTTCGCCCTTCCCGGAGCGGAGGCCGATCGCGCCGCGCAAGCTTTCGCCGCCAACGATCCCGCCGCCATCGGCGCTCTGTGGGAATCGCTGGTCGAGGAGGATTTCCGGCCGCTTCTGCCGTCGATCCGGCAGCCCACCCTCGTCGTCCACGGCGCCCGGAGCCACCTCTACGGAGCCGGAACGGCCGGCCATCTCGCCGCCGCCTTGCCCAACGCCCGGGCCGTGACTTTCGACCGCTCCGGCCATGCGCCGCACCTCGAGCAGCCGGACCTTTTCAACGCCACCCTTCTCGATTTCGCGGCTCAGTTGCCGCCCGTCCGCCATCCCGAAACCACCGCCTAGAATGCCAGGAGACACCGCCATGACCCGTAGCCGCACCCTGACCGCCCTGAGGCTCGGCGCCGCCGTCGCCGCGCTCGCCGCCGTCCCGGCCCCGCTCTACGCGCAGACCGACGCGCCGCCGGCCGGCGCCACCGAGGAGGATGCCGCCGCCGCCGCCAACGAGGCGCTGGACGATGCGGCCACCGCCATTCCCCAGGAGGATGCCGACATCGTCGTCACCGCCCGCCGCCGGGCGGAGAGCCTGCAGGACGTGCCGATCGCGGTCACGGCCTATCAGGGCGAGGCGCTGGAGCGCGCCGGGGCGACCGACATCACCGATCTCTCCGACACCACGCCCAACGTGACTCTCGAGACGTCGCGCGGCACCAACACCACCCTCACCGCCTTCATCCGCGGCGTCGGCCAGCAGGATCCGGTCGCCGGCTTCGAGGCGGGCGTCGGCCTCTATCTGGACGACGTCTTCCTCAACCGTCCCCAGGCCGCCGTGCTCGACATTTACGATGTCGAACGGATCGAGGTGCTGCGCGGGCCGCAGGGCACGCTCTACGGCCGCAACACGATCGGCGGCGCGATCAAATATGTCACTCGCCGGCTTTCCGAGCTGCCGACGGTAAGCGCCCGCGCCAATATCGGCACCTACAACCAGATCGACGTCGTGTTGTCAGGCAGCGCTCCGCTCGCGGAGGGCTTCAAGGTCGGCGCCTCGGCCGCCCGACTCAGCCGCGGCGGCTTCGGCGACAATCTCAACGTCCCGGATCTCGAAAACTACAATCGCGACATCTGGGCGTTCCGAGCCTCGATGGAGTTCGACCCGACCGACGCCCTCTCCATCCGCTTCTCCGGCGATTACACGAAGGACAGGAGCGATCCGCGTAACGGCCACCGGCTGATTCCGGGTCTTCTGAGCGGCGCACCGGTCCTCGACGACGTTTATGACACCCGCGCCGGGCTCAACACGCCCAAGCAGGACATCGAGGCGTTCGGCGGCGCCATGCATATCGACTTCGAGCTCAGCGATGCGGTTACCATCCGCAACATCGCCGCCTATCGCGAGGACCGGAGCGCCACTCCGATCGATTTCGACGCCCTGCCGGCGCAGGACGTCGACGTCCCGGCCATCTACAGCAACCATCAATTCTCCAACGAGCTCCAATTGCTGTACGAGAGCGAGAAGCTGAACGGCGTCGCCGGCTTCTATTATCTCAATGCGGAAGCCCGGAACATCTTCGACGTCGTGCTGGCGACGACCGGCGCGCTGATCGGAGTGCCGGGCTTCACCGCCTCCACCTTCGGCGAGGTCCATACCAAGACCTGGGCCGCCTTCGCCGACTTCACCTACAATTTCACCGACCAGTTCGCGCTCTCGCTGGGCGGCCGCTACACCAGCGACAAACGGCGGGCGACGGTGATCCGCAAGAATCTGATCGGCGGCGCCTCGCCCGAGCTGGGCGGCGGCGGCGTTCAACTCGGAGCGCTGACCTCCGACTTTACCGGCGAGAAGACCTTCAAGGAATTCACCCCGCGCGCCTCGATCAGCTTCCAGCCGAACGACGAGAACACCTTCTATGCGAGCTGGTCGAAGGGCTTCAAGGGCGGCGGCTTCGACCCGCGCGGCCTCTCCACCGCGGCGCCGGACCTCAACGGCAACGGGGTCCGCGAATATGAGGAGATTTTCGACTACTTCCTGTTCGATCCGGAGAAGGTGACCAGCTACGAGATCGGCTACAAGGCAAGCCTGTTCGATCGCCGCCTCAGGCTCGCCCTCGCCGGCTTCTACGCCGATTACAAGGACGTGCAGGTGCCCGGCTCGGTCGGCGCCGTCATCAACGGCATCCCGACCTTCGTCGGGGTGACCACCAATGCCGGCAAGGCGAGCTTCAAGGGCGCCGAGGCGGAAATGCTCGCCACCCTGCTTCGCGGCGCCAACGGGTCGCGGCTGACGTTCGGCGGAACACTCGGCTATCTCGATGCGCAATATGACGAGTTCATCACCAACGTGCCCGGCACCGGCCCGGTCGACGTGGCGGAGTTCCGGCGCATCCAGAACACTCCGAAATGGACGCTGTCGGGGACGGTGGATTACTCGACTCCGCTCGCCGGCGGGACGTTCGACGTCAATACGACGGTCTCCTACCGTTCGAAGACCTTCCAGTTCGAGACTCCGAGCCCGTTCCTCGACCAGCCGGGCTACGCCCTGTGGGACGCCAACCTCACCTGGACCAGCCGTACCGAGCGCTGGACGATCGGCCTCCACGCCAAGAACATCACCGACAAGCAATATATCACCTCGGGCTATCAGTTCCTGAGCGTGAACCCGGTGACCGGCGTGCCGCTGACCAACGCCGTCACGGGCAACGTCATCCCCAGCCTCGGCCGAGAGGGCGTGGTCACCACCTTCTACGGCAACCCGCGGCAAGTCTTCCTCAGCCTCGGGGTGAAGTTCTAGGGGGGCGCGGAAGGACCGTCGTTGCGAGCGAAGCGAAGCAATCCGGCGGCTCGGACGCCGCAACTGGATTGCTTCGCCGCTTCGCTCCTCGCAATGACGGAATGAAAGGCGCGACAGCATGTCCACACGACCGGCAGGAATGACCAGCAGCGCCACGCCCGGCGCCCGCGTCCTCACGATCCTGCTCGTCGCCTACATCTTCAACTTCATCGACCGGCAGATCATCGGCATCCTGGCCGTTCCGATCAAGGCGGAGCTTGCGCTCAGCGACCGACAGCTCGGGCTGATGGGCGGGATCGCCTTCGCGCTTTTCTATTCGGGGCTCGCCATCCCGATCGCCTGGCTCGCCGACCGCAGGAGCCGGGTCAACATCATCGCCGTCTCGGTGGCCCTGTGGAGCGCCTTTACCGCCGTCTGCGGGCTGGCGCAGAATTTCTGGCAATTGTTCCTGGCGCGGATGGGCGTGGGTATCGGCGAGGCGGGGGGCGTGGCGCCGTCTTACGCGCTGATATCGGATTTCTATCCGAAGGAGCGGCGGGCGCGGGCGCTCGCCTTGTTCTCGCTCGGAATCCCGATCGGCTCCGCGTTGGGCGTCTTCTTCGGCGGCTGGATCGCCAGCCATCTCGACTGGCGCTCGGCCTTCCTCATCGTCGGGCTCGCCGGGCTGCCGGCGGCGCTGGCGGTGAAGCTCGGCGTCCCGGAGCCGGTCCGCGGCGGCTTCGACACCGCCGACGGGCGGGCCAGCGAGCCGGCGCCGCCCTTCCTCCATGTCGTCGGCACGCTGGCGCGGACCCCGAGCTTCTGGCTTCTGTCGTTCGGCGCCGCGTCCGGATCGATCCTCGGCTACGGTCTGATCTTCTGGCTGCCGAGCTTCTTCAGCCGAAGCTTCGGGCTGGAGCTGGCCGAGGTCGGCTGGTTCTACGGTTCGATCGTGCTGGTCGGCGGAGTGGCCGGCACCTGGCTCGGCGGCTGGTTCGGCGACCGGGTCGGAGCCGCCAATCCGGGGGCCTATGCCTTGGTCCCGGCCGTTTGCTTCATGGTCGCCGCCCCCGTCTTCGCCTTCGGCCTGTTCGCGCCGTCGCTGGTGATCGGATGGATCCTGTTCACGGTCGGGCAGATGCTGGCCCTGGCTTGGCTCGGTCCGGTGATCGCCGCCGTCCAGCACATCGTCCCGCCGAACATGCGGGCCACCGCCTCGGCGAGCTTCCTGTTCATCAACAATCTGATCGGAATCGGCTTCGGTATCTTCTTCCTCGGCTTCATGTCGGACCGAATGAACGCCGCTTACGGCCAGGACGCGCTCAAATATTCGATCCTCTACGGGCTGGCCTTCTATCTGCTCAGCGCCTTCATCTATTTCGTCGCCTCGACTCGGCTGCGGCGCGACTGGCACCGCGGCTAGGTCTAGGCCGCGGCCGCCGCAATTGGTGCCAGGCACCAATTTCTAAGGGCTTGAAGTTGCACGGACGGCGGCGCGCCTGGAGTTCGGAAATGGGTGCCTGGCACCATTTTCCGCGGCGGCCTTGAGCAGGCTGGACTTCAGCGCCTTGAGCCGCAGCGGGTTCTCGATCTTGGCGCCGTGGAGGTCGGTCAGGTAGAAGACGTCCACGGCCCGCTCGCCATAGGTGGCGATGTGCGCGGAGTGGATCGCCGCCTTCGATTCGTAGAGGGCGCGGGCGAGGCCGCTGAGCAGGGCGGCGCGGTCGCGGGCGTTGACCTCGACCACCGTGTAGCGGCTCGACGCCTCGTTATCGATGAACACCGCCGGCTGGATGGCGAAGGCCTCGGCGCGCAGCAAAGGCAGGGCCTTGGCCTCGAGCCGGTCCATCGCCGGCTCCTGCCCCTCGACCGCGCGAAGCACGCTCTGCTCGAGCCGCTCGAGCTGGTGGCGGTCGGCGAACGGGCCGCTTTTGGCGTCCTGGACGAGGAAATTGTCGACCGCCATGCCGTCGAGGGTGGTGTGGATCCGGGCGTCGATGATGTTGGCTCCGGCGAGGCTGATCGCGGCGCTCAGGTGGTAGAACAGGCCGGGCCGGTCCTTGGCATAGACGCTGAGCAGGGTGGCGCCGCGTTCCTCCTCCACCGAGGCGGCGAGCGGCCGGGTCCTGGCCGGGGCGCGATCGGCGGCGTCGATCAGGATGGCGTTCTTCTCGAGCACGTCGAACGGCTCGGCCAGCCAGTAGCTGTCGGGCAGGCGCCAGGCGTGGCGCGCGAAGCGCGCATCCTCCCAGCCGAGCCGGGCCGCCAGCTCGGCCTGGGTGGCGGCGATGCGCTCGGTCCGCCGCCTTTGCTTGTGGCCGAGCCTCAGCTCTTCCTCGGCCGAATCGAACAGGTCGCGCAGCAGCTGGCGCTTCCAGCCGTTCCACACGCCCGGCCCGACGGCCCGGATGTCGACGACGGTGAGGATGAGGAGGAGGCGAAGCCGCTCGAGGCTCTTCACCCTCGACACGAAATCCTGGATCGTCTGCGGATCGGCGAGGTCGCGCTTGAAGGCCGTGGCCGACATGAGCAGATGCCAGCGGACCAGCCAGGCGACCGTCTCCGTCTCCGCGCCGGTGAGGCCGAGGCGCGGGCAAAGGGCCATGGCCACCTCCGCTCCCAGCACGCTGTGATCGCCGCCGCGGCCCTTGGCGATGTCGTGGAGGAGGACGGCGACGTAGAGCACCCGGCGCGACGCGATGTGGCGGAACAGGGCGGTCGAGAGAGGGTGATCCTCCTTGAGCTCGCCTTTCTCGATCCGCGCGAGGAGGCCGATCGCCCGGATGCTATGCTCGTCGACCGTGTAATGATGGTACATGTCGAACTGCATCTGGGCGACGACCCGGCCGAAATCCGGAACGAAGCGGCCGAACACTCCCGCCTCGTTCATCCAGCGCAGCACCGTCTCCGGATCGCGCGGGCTGGTCAGCACCTCGAGGAAGAGAGCGTTGGCGCGGGGATCGTCGCGCACCTCGTCGACCAGCTTGGCGTCGCGGGCGGCGGCGCGCATCGCCAGCGGGTGGATTTCGAGGCCGTAGAGATCGGCCAGCGCGAAGATCTGGAGCAGCCGGACCGGATCCTCGCGGAAATAATCCTCGCGCGGCAAAGCGAGGCGGCCGCGGTCGAGGACGAAGCCTTCGAGCCGGCTGGGGCGCCGCCGGATCGTCGGAAGCCCGAAGCGGCCGCCCTTCCTGGCGAACTTGTCGTCGATGTGGGCGAGGAACAGGCCGGTAAGGTCGCCCACCGTCTTCGCGTGAAGGAAATAGTGGCGCATGAAGCGCTCGACCGGCGACTTGCCGGGCCGGTCGGCATAGCGCATCCGGGCGGCGATCTCGCGCTGATAGTCGAAGGTCAGCCGCTCCTCGGCGCGGCCGGCGACGAGATGGAGGTGGCACCTCACCGCCCAGAGAAAGCGCTCGGCGCGCTGGAACTGGTGCAATTCGCCCGTGGAGAGAAGGCCGACCTCGACGAGGTCGGCGACGCTTCGAACCTGATAGGCATATTTGCCGATCCAGAAGAGGGTGTGGAGGTCGCGCAAGCCCCCTTTGCCTTCCTTCACGTTGGGCTCGACCACGTAGCGGCTGTCGCCCATCCGGCGGTGCCGGGCGTTCCTCTCCTCGAGCTTCTCGGTGACGAAGCGCTTCGCCTTGCCGGCGACCACTTCCCTCCAGAAGCGCGCCTGCACCTCTTCGAACAAGGGCTCGTCTCCCCACAGCCAGCGCGCTTCCAGTAAAGCGGTGCGGATGGTGTGGTCGGAAGAAGCCAAAGCAATCAGCTCGTCGACCGAGCGGGTGGATGGGCCGAGCTTCAGGCCGAGGTCCCACAGCAGGTAAAGCACGGCCTCGACCGCCTGACCCGCCCAGCGGCCGGGTTTCGCGGGCGTGACGAAGGCGATGTCCACGTCCGAATGGAGCGCCATCTCGCCGCGGCCGTAGCCGCCGACCGCGAGCAGCAGCAGCCGGTCCGCCGACCGACCCGGCGGCAGCCCCGCTACCGTATGGTCGTAGGCGAGGCGGACGATCTGGTCGGTGAGGAAGGCATAAGCGGCGGCGGTTTCGCTGCCGGCATAAGGCTTGTCCTCCAGACGGCGAGCGATCTCGGCCCGCCCGTCCGTCAGCGCGCGCTTGAGGATCGTCGCGGCGGCACCGGGAGTGCCGGCGAGCGCGTCGGCGAGCGCTCGGCGATCGACGATCGCCCGCTTGTTCGGCACCGAGGCGAAACGGGTCGTCACCCGCTCTCGCCGGCGGCGAGCCGCTTCAGGCGGTAGACCAGCTCCAGGGCCTCGCGCGGGCTGAGCGAGTCGGCGTCCACCTCCGCCAGCGCCGACTGCAGCGGGTCCGGCGCCGCTTCCTCCTGCTGGGCGGTGGCCGCGAACAGCGGGAGGTCGTCGAGGCCGGCGGCGATTCCGCCGGTGGCGGCCCGGCCCTGCTCGAGCTTGGCGAGCACCGAGCGGGCCCGCGCCAGCACCGGCGCCGGAAGCCCGGCGAGCTTGGCGACGGCAAGCCCGTAGCTGCGGTCGGCGGGCCCCTTCGCGACTTCGTGGAGGAGGACGAGGTCGCCTTTCCACTCGCGGGCGCGGACGTGATGGAGCGAGAGGGCGTCGAGCCGCTCGGCCAGCCTCGTCAGCTCGTGATAATGGGTCGCGAACAGGCAGCGGCAGCGGTTGCGGTCGTGGATCGCCTCGGTCACCGCCCAGGCGATGGCGAGGCCGTCATAGGTGGAGGTGCCGCGGCCGACCTCGTCCAATATGACGAAGCTTCGTTCGGTGGCCTGGCTGAGGATGGCGGCGGTCTCGACCATCTCCACCATGAAGGTGGAGCGGCCGCGGGCGAGATTGTCTGAGGCGCCGACCCGGCTGAACAGGCGGTCGACAAGGCCCAGCGTCGCCCGAGCCGCGGGCACGTAGGAGCCGGCCTGGGCGAGCACGGCAATGAGCGCGTTCTGCCGGAGGAAGGTCGACTTGCCGCCCATGTTGGGGCCGGTGACCAGCCACAGGCGCTCGTCCTCGGACAGCCCGCAATCGTTGGCGACGAAGCGGGCGCCCGAGGCGCGCAGCGAATCCTCGACCACCGGGTGCCGGCCGCCCTCCACGTCGAAGCAATTGTGGCCGGCGAAGCGGGGGCGCGACCAGCCGCCTTCCGCCGCCCGCTCGGCCAGCGCGGCGGCGACGTCGAGGCGGGCGAGAGCGTCCGCGGCGGTGGCGATCGGCTCGGCCCAGGCCAGCGCCGCCCGGGTCAACGCCTCGAGATGCGCGGCCTCGGCGGCGAGGGCATGCGCCCCGGCCTGGCCCACCCGCATCGCCTGCTCGTGCAGATCGGGGGCGTTGAAGCGGACGACGCCGGCCAGGGTCTGGCGGTGGGTGAAGCCCGAGTCGACCGCCATGAGGGGATCGGCATGCCGCGCCGGCACCTCGATATGGAAGCCGAGCACGCCGTTGTGGCGGATCTTGAGAGTCGGGATTCCGGTCTGCTGACGGTAACGCGCTTCCAGCCCCGCGATGGCGCGCCGGCCTTCGCCGCCGGTGGCGCGAAGGTCGTCCAGCGCGGCGTCATAGCCCTCCGCGATATAGCCCCCCTGGGCGGCGTCGATCGGCGGCGAGGGGACGAGGGCGCGGGCGAGCAGATCGGTAAGCTCGCCATGGCCGGTCAGCGCCGGCAGCAGCGAGGCCAGCAGCGGCGGCGGATCGGCGAGGGCAGTGAGGCGGGCGTGGAGGCGGCGTGTCTCGTTCAATCCATCGCGAAGCTGGCCGAGGTCGCGCGGTCCGCCGCGTCCGGCGACCAACCGACCGAGAGCCCGGCCGATATCCGGGAGCGCCTTGAGCTGACGCCGGAGCGTCTCGCGCAGCCCCGCATCGCCGTCGAACAGCGCGACGAGGTCGAGCCGCGCCTCGATGGCGGCGCGGTCCAGCAAGGGCGCGCCGATGTCGGCGGCGAGCAGGCGGGCGCCGGCGCCGGTGACGGTACGGTCGACGGCGTGGAGGAGGCTTCCGCTCCGTCCGCCGGCCGCCGCCTGGGTCAGCTCCAGGCTTTCGCGGGTCGCGGCGTCGATCATCATGTGGTCGCCCGAGGCGCGAGCGACCGGCGGGCGCAGGAACGGGAGCGAGTCCTTCGCCACCTCGTCGAGATAAGCGAGCAGGCCGCCGGCGGCGCACAGAGCGGCGCGGTCGAACGCGCCGAAGCCGTCGAGGGTGGCGACCCCGAACCGCTCCTTCAACCGCCGCTCGGCGGCGAGACTGTCGAACCCGCTCCTGCGCTCGGTTACGGCGACGCTGGGGAGCGGCTCGGCGGCCACGATCTCGGCCGCGCCCAGCCGTGCAAGCTCGGCGTCGAGCGTGGCGGGGCGGAGCGATCCGAGCTCGAAGCGGCCGGTCGAGATGTCCGCGGCGGCGAGGCCGAAGCGCTCGCCGACCTTCGCCACCGCCACCAGCCAGTTGGCGGCGCGCGAATCGAGCAGGGCCTCCTCGGTCAGCGTGCCCGCGGTGACGACCCTCACGATGGCGCGGTTGACCACGGATTTGGCGCCGCGCTTCTTGGCTTCCGCCGGACTCTCGATCTGCTCGGCGATGGCGACCCGGAAGCCGCCGCGGATCAGCCTGGCGAGATAGGCTTCGGCGGCGTGGATCGGCACTCCGCACATCGGGATCGGCTCGCCCTCATGCTCGCCGCGCGCGGTCAGCGCGATGTCGAGGCAGGCTGCTGCCGCCTTGGCGTCATCGAAGAACAACTCGAAGAAGTCGCCCATGCGGTAGAAAAGCAGGCAATCGGCAGCCTCCGCCTTCAGCGCGAGATATTGCGCCATCATCGGGGTGGGAGCGGTGCCGGTTTTCGCCTGGGTGGCCATGGCCGAGGGATAGAGGGTTGGGCGCCGGCATGGAACGGCCTTGTGAGGCCCCGCGCCGGCTAGGCGGCGATCCGTTCGACGGTGAGCGAGGCGAGCCACGGCCCCCGCGAGGCGCCGAGCAGCGCCGCCCAATACCAGGAGGAGATGTCGGGCCAGCTGCTCCCCTCCGGGTCGCGGACCTGCTCGCACACGAGGAAGGCGCGGCCGTCGCGCCTGGCGATGAAGCAGGAGGCCGGCCCCTCGCCGGCGACCAGCCGCATCGGCGCCCGCCCGATGGCGTAGCCGATGGAGCGGTAGCAGTCGCTCGCCGGGTGGAGGCGCCGGGTCGCCGAATCGAGGCGGCGAAGGACGATCTGCCGCCGGCCGTCGCTGAACCGGGCGACCCGGCCCGGGAATCCGCGGGCGAGGGCCCGGTCCTCGGCGGCCGGCGGCAGGGGAAGCAGCTTCCGTCCCTCGAAGGCGGCTGGCCATGACGCCGCCGAAGACGAAGGCGTGGCTTCCGGGCGGGGCAGGAGCGGTGCCCCCGCCGCGGCCAGCGCCAGCGCGGCGAAGGTCAGGGTCGAAAGGCGAGACGTCATGCCCGCCGCCATTCCCGCGGAGTTACCAGATAGAGAAGCGCGAGCGCGAGCATCAGGAAGGAGAACAGGCCGACGGCTTCGTGGCCTGCGGGCCCTTGCAGGCGCTCGACGAAGCCGTTCTCCACGTAGAAGAGGCTGGCGGCGCGGACGGCGTTGCCGCCGATCGCGAGCGCTATGGCGAGGGCGGCGGCGCGGGCGTAGCGCCAGGGCCCGAAGCCGGCGGCGAGGGCTATTCCGCTGACCAGTAACAGGCTCGCCCACAGCATCCGAATTCCGCTGCAGGCGGCGTCGAAGAGCAGCAGCGAGCCGTTCCAGCTGAGCGCGACGCCGTCGACGCTGACGGCGAGGCCGTTCAGCCTCAGCAGGGCGGCCGCGAGGCCGGCGCCGGCGAGCCGCATCGGGTAGGCGAGGTAGAAATCGAGGCTCGGCAGCACCGGCAGGGCGAGCAGGGCGAGGCCAGCCAGCGGCGCCCAGGGGAGGCTCGCTCCGGCGACCTGGCGGCACAGCAAGGCCGTCGCGACCACCGCTACCGCGGCTACGGCAAGCACCGGCCCCCAGACCGACGCCGCGACGTAGAGGGTCAAAGCCACCGAAAGCGGCACGAGCGGGACCGGCTCGGCCTCGCCCGCCGCGATCCGGCGGATGGCCGGCAGCGCCACGGCCAGCCCGACGAGGGCGAGCGGCAGCGCCGAGAGCCCGTCGCCGAACCGGCCGGCGAGCAGGCGCCAGGCATCCCAGAAGAGAGCCGGCACCAGGATCATCGCCGCACGGGGATCGAGCCGCGCCTCCATCAGGCGAAGGCCAAGGCTCGGCGCCGGCGGAGCAGCCCGGCCGACAGGAGCGCCACGATCGCCAGCATGATCCAGAAGCCGGGCTCGGGCACCGTCGGCACGTCGGCGGCGTCCGGCACGGCAAGGCCGTTCGCCCGGGTCTGCGCATCGGTTTCGAGCACGACGGCGCCGCTCACCGGAGTGACGATGTTGAGCCGGCGCGCGAGGGCGATGGCCTCCTCGCGGCCCGTGCCGGGCGTGGCCGCCGCGGCAGCGGCCGCCTGAGTGCCCCACAGCCGGGCGACGTGAAGCGAGGATGCCGGACCGTCGGGTGCCGCCGCCGACGTCCTCGTCACCCGCCAGCGCGGGCCGCCGCCCAGATCGGCGATGACGGAGGCCAGATCGCGCGCGGCGTCGCCGGAAGGCACCGTCTCGGCCGCGCCTTCGAACCAGGAAGCGCCGGCGATGGCGAAGGCCGGCCCGGAGCGGGGCTGGTAGCGGACGAGCCGCGGCAGGTCGCGCCGCCGCTCCAGCAGCTGCTCCACCCGCCCGCGCGATCGGGCGAAGGCGACCGGCTGCGGCCCGTGGATCCACAGCAGGACCGAATCGGCGCCGCGGGCGGAGTCGAGGGCGTCGGCGAGCGCCCCCAGATTATCCTGGCCGCCGATGAAGGCGGTGTCCGAGACCGCCTGCTCGAGCCGCCGCCTTTGCACCGCCGACCACGGCGCCAGCGGGACATGGCGCGGATCGTCGGCGGCGATGAACAAAGCGACCGGGATGCCGGCGGGCACCGCATCCAGCGCCCGGACGAGCCCGGCGGCGCCGTCGCGGTTTGAGGCGGACCCGTCGAGCAGCAACACCAGGCTGCGGGGCGGCGGCGCCGGCGCCCGGGCGATGGTCTGGACAATGGCGAGCGCCGGCGCCTTTCCGGCGGCGGGAACCCGCGCGGTGCGGGTTGCCGGCGCCGCGATGGGCGCCGTGCGGAGACTCGGGCGGCGCTCCAGCTGGTCGTTCCCGATCACCGTGCGAAAGCTCGCCGGGCCGTCCTCGATCGGAGCGTCGCCTTCGATCCACAGCTCGTGGCGCAGCTCGGCGGGAACGACGAAATTGCGTTCCGCCAGCGCCGGCAAGGTGAGGCTGCGGGCGCCGTCCGCCGCGATCTCGAGTGGCGCCGACACGCCGATCCTGAGCTTGAGCGACGCTCCGGGCGGCACCGGGAAGGCCTGGACCAGCAGCCTGCCGGCCCCGGACGTGGTCACCAGCAATGGATCGCGGCGGGCGCTGACCACGCTCTCATAGGCGGCGCGTGCCTCGCCGCGGCCGGCGATGCTCGCCTCCCGGGGCTCGCCATTGACCCACAAGGTGGCGCGCGAGGCCACTCCGCCGGGCGGCAGAGCCAAAGTGAGCCGGGCTTCGCGCTGGACCGGGGACGAATTCTCGAAGCGGGCGGTCCATTCGACATAGCCGACATTGTCCGAAGTCGAGATCGAGCCGTCGAGGCGCGAGTCGGCGAGCTTCAGGCCCTCCACCTGCCCACCGACGGTCTCGCCGCCCTGATCCTCGTCGAATTCGAACAGCCGGGCGCGCCGCGGCGGCTCGGCCGCGTTGAAAGCGTTGCCGGTTGCCCGATAATAGAGCTCGCGGGCCGCGCCCGTGCTTTCGACCCGTCCCGCCGCGAACAGGCCGTCGCCCCACGAGGAGACGAGGAAGCTGACGAGGCCGGTCGCCCGGCCGGCGTCGCCGTAGCAGAGCCGGAGCAGCATCGCCTCGTCGCCGACCGAACGCATCAGTGCGGTGCCTCGGCGGACGGCCGCCTCGTCGCCGGCGCTCCAGCGGAGCGCGACGAAGGTGGCGGTCGCCGGCAGGTCGACGGCGGCAAGGGCGAGCAGCCCGGCGAGGACTCCCCCGAACCACCGCCACCTTCCGCTGCCGTCGGCGATCAGCCGGCCCGTCAGCTTGACATTGGCCAGCAAGGCCAGCGCCGGCGCCTGGGGCAGCAGGCCGACGCCGAGAAAGACGATCGCGATAAGCGAGATGGGCAGGAGCGGCAGGAACAGGAGCGCGTAGGCGGCGGAGATTGCCGCGCCCGCGCCCGCCGCTACCATGATCCAGCGCTGCGGCGGTTCCGGCGCCTCCCGCCGAGCCGCCTTCCACAGAATGAAGTTGATGGCCGGCACCGCCAGCACGACGACCGTGTGCCCCCAGGTCGGCAGCGGGTCGAAGAGGATCTCGGCGGACAGCCCGGTCGCGAGCTCGATCAGGACGACGGCCAGGGGAAAGATGACGCCCATGGTCAGCAGCCAGGGCCCCGGCGGGGCGGTTTCGTCGGCCGGCATCGCGCGCTCCAATCCCTTGATGTCGAGGCTGGCCTCTCGCAGGGCGGAGTCGAGCGGTGATCCGGCCGCCGCGCGAATGCGGTGAGCCGGCCGTGCAGATTCCGTGATTGCCGGCGCCGCGGCAGGAGCGGCTTGCTCCGGTCACTCCTCCCGCCGTAGAGCGGCCGCAAAACGGGAGAGCGTGATGAGCGAAGGCAGCAGCGTCAAATTCTCCGAGCAGGAGGCGCTCGACTTTCACACTCTGGGCGGCCGGCCGGGCAAGATCGAGATCATCGCCTCCAAGCCAATGGCGACCCAGCGCGACCTGAGCCTTGCTTACTCGCCCGGAGTCGCGGTGCCGGTGCGCGCGATCGCGGAGGATCCGTCGAAAGCCTATGACTATACCGCCAAGGGCAATCTGGTCGCGGTGATCTCGAACGGCACGGCCATCCTCGGCCTCGGCAATCTCGGCGCGCTCGCTTCCAAGCCGGTGATGGAAGGCAAGGCGGTGCTGTTCAAGCGTTTCGCCGACGTCGACGCCATCGATCTCGAGCTCGACACCGAGGATACCGATGCGTTCATCAACGCCGTGGCTCTGATGGGGCCGAGCTTCGGCGGCATCAACCTCGAGGATATCGCCGCCCCCGCCTGCTTCATCATCGAGCAGACGTTGCGCGAGCGGATGAACATCCCCGTCTTCCACGACGATCAGCACGGCACCGCGATCATCACCGCCGCCGGGCTGATCAACGCCTGCTACCTGACCCGGCGCGAGCTCAGGGACATTCGGGTGGTGGTGAACGGCGCCGGGGCCGCGGCGATCGCCTGCACCGAGCTGATCAAGGCAATGGGCGTGCGCGGCGACCACGTCATCATGTGCGACAGGAAGGGCGTCATCTGGCAGGGCCGGGAGGGCCTCGACCAGTGGAAATCGGCCCATGCCGTGATCACCGACGCCCGCACCCTCGAGGAGGCCCTGGTCGGCGCCGACGTCTTCCTCGGCCTCTCGGCGGCGGGCGCTCTCAAGCCCGAGATGGTGATGGCGATGGCGTCTCAGCCGATCATCTTCGCGATGGCCAATCCCGATCCGGAGATCAGCCCGCCTGACGCCAAGGCGGCACGTCCGGACGCGATCATCGCCACCGGCCGCTCCGATTATCCCAACCAGGTCAACAACGTGTTGGGCTTCCCCTTCATCTTCCGGGGCGCGCTCGACGTGCGGGCGACGACGATCAACGACGAGATGAAGATCGCCGCCGCCGAGGCGCTGGCCGAGCTCGCCCGCCAGCAGGTGCCCGAGGAGGTCGCGGCGGCTTATGGCGGCAAGGCGCACAGCTTCGGGCCCGATTACATCATCCCCGCGCCGTTCGACCCGCGGCTGATGGAGATCGTGCCCGCCGCGGTCGCCCGGGCGGCGATGGACAGCGGCGTCGCCCAGATCCGCATCGACGACATGGACGCCTATCGCAGCCGGCTGAAGTCGCGGCTCAACCCGACCACGTCGGTGCTCACCCTCGCCTACGAGGCGGCGCGGGCGGAGCCCAAAAGGGTGCTGTTCGCCGAAGGCGACGAGGATGTCGTGCTGCGCGCCGCCATCGCCTTCCGGGACGGCGGCTACGGCATTCCGGTGCTGGTCGGCCGAGACGACGTCCACGACCGGCTGCGCGAGCTCGGAATCGACGATCCGGAGAGCTTCGAATTGCTCAACAGCCGCACCTACGGCCGAGTGCCGGAGATGGTCGACTATCTCTACGCCCGGATGCAGCGCAAAGGCTATCTCCAGCGCGAGATCGAGCGGATGGTGAACCAGGACCGCAACACTTTCGCCGCGCTGCTCCTGGCGCTCGGCGAGGGCGACGCGCTGATCACCGGAGTCACCCGTCCCTACGCCCAGAGCCTGAGGCAGATGCAGCGGGTGCTCGACCCCAAGGAAGGCATGACTCCGTTCGGCCTCCATGTCCTGGTCGGCCAGTCGCACACCACCTTCATCGCCGACACGACCGTCACCGAGCGGCCGAGCGGCGAGCAGCTCGCCGACATCGCCGTCCATACCGCCCAGGTCGCCCGCCGCATGGGGCACGAACCGCGGGTCGCCTTCCTCTCTTATTCCAATTTCGGCGATCCCGAGGGGACCTATCTCGAGCGGATCCGCGAGGGCGTGAAGGTCCTCGACGCCCGCGGCGAAGTCGATTTTGAATATGAGGGGGAAATGTCCCCCGACGTCGCCCTGAACCCGGCGATGGCCAGGGTCTATCCGTTCAGCCGCCTCACCGGCCCCGCCAACGTCCTCGTCATGCCCGGCCTGCAGACCGCCAACATCTCGGCCAAGCTGCTCAGGGAATTGGGCGGCGACGCGGTAATCGGGCCGATCCTCGTCGGCATGGAGCAGCCGGTGCAGATCGCCTCGATGACGGCGAGCGCGTCGGACCTGGTGACTCTGGGCGTGCTGGCCGGCAGCGGCGTGGTTCGGTAAGAGGAGCCGCCCTGAACCGTCATCCCGGCGAAGGCCGGGATCTCAGGACAACAAGGCTCGAGGGGTCTCCCCGAGTTCCCGGCCTACGCCGGGATGACGTCAATTCGGCGAATTAGGCCCGCCGCCGGGGCCGGTCGCGCCGCCGGCGCCGACGGCGCCGATATTGCCGAACAATTCGTCCCAGATGCTCATGTTGCGGCCCAGCGTGGGAGTCTTGTCGTCCATCGGGTCGATCGAGACGACGTCCTCGAGGCCCCGGCGCTGGACCGAGGTGACGTTGCCGGCGGGGTCGAAGCGGACGTGGAGCACCGTCTGCACGTTCACCCGGGGATGACGGAAGGCGTAATTCTTCGTCCGGCGGGAGACGTAATACCAGTCATTCTGGTCGAACGTGCCGGTGAAAGTGGGACGGCCGAGCGTGCTCTGCACCGACTCCTTGTTGTCGATGCCGGGCTGGACCGCGCTCACCAGGGTCTCGTCGACGAGATAGCCCTGCAGATCCTGCGTCTTCGTGCAGCCGCCGGTCGCCAGCCCCGCCGCCACCGCGATCAGCAAAGCCGATTTACGTCCCGAAACCATCATATTGGAAAAACTCCGTAAAACCAGCCGGCGCGAAGCTGCGCGCCGGCGCCTGCCTTGCCGGCAGGGCCAGGCCCTCCAATATCCGAGAAAAGCTGAACGGCGCAAGTACGCGCCCTTTGTCTGAGGAGACCTGCCCTGGCCCTGTTTTCCCGCCTGTTCGGCGAACGGCGCGAGCGCGCGGCGCTGAGGCCGCTCTACGACGCCGTCGTCGCCGTGGCGCGCGAGCCGGCCTGGTATCGCGACGGCGGAGTCCCCGACACGCTCGAGGGCCGCTTCGACATGGTCGCCGCGATGCTCGCGCTCGTCCTCCTCCGGCTCGAGGCCGAGGGCGACCGCGCCCGGGCGGAATCGGTGGCGCTCACCGAGATTTTCATCGACGACATGGACGGCACCCTGCGGCAGATCGGCATTGGCGACTTCGTCGTCGGAAAGCATGTCGGAAGATTGCTCCGTGCGCTGGGCGGACGGCTCGGCGCGTTTCGGGAAAGTCTGGGCGGCCCGGCGCCGCTCGAGCCGGCGATCCGGCGCAACATCTGGCGCGACGGACCGGCCGACGACGTCCAGGTCGCCTTCGTCACCGACCGGATCCGCGCCCTTCACGAGCGCCTCGCGGCGACCGCGATGGAACCGTTGCTCGCCGGAAGGCTTCCCGCCGCATGAACGAGTTCAGCCGCCTCTACCGCCTCGACTCCGTCTCTGGCGAGCCGCGCTCCGTCGAGATCGAGGCGGAACCGGCCGAGCGGGAGGCGCTCGCCCGAAGGTTCGAACTGGTCGGGATCGATTCGCTGAGCGCCGCCGCCACGCTGGTTCGCCGCGCCGAGTCGGTCGAGGCCGCCGGGACGCTGAGGGCGCGGGTGACCCAGAGCTGCGTCGCCACGGCCGAGCCGGTCGAGGCGGCGGTCGAGGAGGAATTCCGGGTCGAGTTTCGTCCCCTGCCGGCGGACGGCCGTCCCGAAGAGGAGATCGAGCTAGGCGAGGGCGAGCTCGACGTCGTGTTCCACGAAGGCGCCGAGATCGACCTGGGCGAGGCGGTCGCGCAGAGCCTGCTGCTCGCCCTCGACCCCTATCCCCGCTCGCCGGCCGCGGAGGCGGCGCTCAGGGAAGCGGGGGTGAAGAGCGAGGAAGAAGCGCGCGCGGGAGCGAGCCCGTTCGCCGCGCTCGCGGCGCTGAAGGACAAGATGGAGAGCTGACGGAAAGATACCCGTCAGAACGGAACGTCGTCGTCGAGGTCGCTGTCGAAGGCCGGCTGCGGTCGGGACTGGGGACGCGATCCGCCGCCGCCGCCGCCGAAGCCCGAGCTGGAGCTGTCATAGCCGCCGCCATAATCGTCGCCGCCACCGCCGCCGCCGCCGCGGCTGTCGAGCAGGACGAGCTCGCCGCGGAAGCGCTGCAGCACCACCTCGGTCGAATAGCGGTCCGCGCCGGACTGGTCGGTCCATTTGCGGGTCTGGAGCTGGCCTTCGAGGTAAACCTTCGAGCCCTTGCGAAGGTAGGATTTGGCGACCCGGCCCAGATTCTCGTTGAAGATGACGACCCGGTGCCATTCGGTCCGCTCCTGGCGGTTGCCGTCCTTGTCCTTCCAGTTTTCGGAAGTGGCGACGCGCAGATTGACCACCTCGCCGCCATTGTTGAGCGAGCGGCTCTCGGGGTCGTCGCCGAGATTGCCGACCAGAATGACCTTGTTGACGCCCGCCATGACTCTTCCTTCCGTACGTTTCGGGTTCGCCGCGGACGATAAGCGAGGTGGTCGCCGCGCGCTATCGGATTTCGGGAAATTATCCCCAGTTTGCCGGGATGACGGCTCTAGGCCGTTGCGAGCCGGTTCGTCCCCCGCCTGTTGCGGGCGAAGCCGGCGAGCAGGACGAGCAGCGTCGCCGCCTGCGCGAGCAGCCCCTCCACGGTCGGATAGAGGCCGAGTATCTCCACCCGCGGCGCCCAGTCGAGCGGAGTGACCCCGATCATGCCGGCCTCCTGAAGCGCCGCCACGCCCTTGCCCGCCAGAACCACGGCGAGGATCGCGATCAGGGCGGAGCTGTAGGAGAAGAACCTGGCGATAGGCAGCCTGCGGCTGAAGCGAAACATCGCGACGGCGATCACCGCCAGCAACACCGCCGCGGTCGCCGCTCCGCCGACCAGCGGCCCGAGCCGCCCTTCCGCGGACAGAGCGGCGAAGAAGAGGATGGTCTCGAACACCTCGCGATAGACGGCGACGAAGGCGAGCAGGAAGAGGAACCAGGCCGACTTCTTCGACAGCGCCTGGCCGACCTTCTCGCGGATGTAGCGCTGCCATTCGTCGGCCTGCGACTTGCCGTGCATCCAGATGCCGACGAAGAGCAGGACCACCGCGGCGAGGATCGAGCCGAAGCCCTCGGTCAGCTCGCGGCTTGCGCCGCTGATCGAGACCAGGTGGGTCGCCGCCCACCAGGTGGCGAGGCCCGCGGCGAGGGCGGTGATCCAGCCCCAGTGGACGGGGCGGACCATCTCGGCGCGGTCGGCCTTGCGCAGGAAAGCGAGCATGGCGACGACGATCAGCAGCGCCTCCAGCCCTTCGCGAAGCAGGATGGTGAAGGCGCCGAGGAAGGTCGAAGCGGCGCTGCCCCGGTCCGGCGCCAGCGCCCGCTCGGTCTCGTCGAACAGGGCGTCCATCGCCGCGACCCGCTCGCGCACCTCCGCGACGTCCCGCCCCCCGGCGATGGCGGCGCGAAGCTCGGCCATCGCCCGCTCGACCCGGGCCATCAGCCCGGCGTCGCGGGCGGCGAGCATCGGCTCGACCGGCTCGAAGCCGTCGAGATAGGCGGAAAGCGCAAGCTCGGTGGCGCCCTTGCGGTCGCCTTTCTCATAAGCGGCGAGGCTCTGGCGGAGGCGTTCACGCGCGACGGCGAGGGTGGAGCCGCTCGGCGGGGTGGCGGCGCCGGGGTTGCTCCTGAGGAAGGCGATCACGGCGGGCGCCTTTTCCGGTCCGATCCGGGCGGCGAGCGCGGACTCGCTAAGGCCGACCAGAGCCGCCGCATCGGGAACGAGCGCGCGCACGGCGGAGTCGCTTTCCCAGATCCGCCGTCCCTGCTCGGCCAGCGCCGCCGGATAGGCGAAGCGGCCGGCGGCGAAGGCGAGCGCCCATTTATCCTCTTCGGGCAGGTGGCCGAAGCTGGTCATCGCCGTGCCTTCGAGCCCCTGGTCGATCACCTGGTAGAGGGCGAAAAGGCTGCGCTCTCGCGCCCGGTCGCGGTCGGTGAAGGCGATGGGCGGCGGATCCATGCCCACCGCGAGCGGCGTCTTCGCGTCGCCCGCTTCGCCGTGGCAGCTCGCGCAATTTTGGGCATAAAGCGCCTGGCCCCGCGCCAGGTCGGGCATTCGCCGCGGCGCCAGCGGCACCGGATAGGCCCCGATGAGCTGCGCCGCGAGGCCGCGCGCCTGCTTTTCGATCTCCGGCGGGGCGGCCTTGCGCGCAACGGCGGCCTGGAGGGCCGCGGCGCCCGCGACCAGCTTGGCCTTGACCGGCTTCTCCGGCAGCGCGGCGAGGCGTTCGCGGACGGAGGCGGTGAACTCGCCCATCTCCTTATATTCGCCGTCATTGACGACGCGCCCGTCGCGCACGGCCTCGCGATAATCGACCGCGATATAGTCGAGCAGCCGCCAGGTGGTCTGGACCTCGGCATTCCGGGCGGCGGCCGGGCCTGCGCCGAGGAAGGCGAACAGGCACAGGAGGAGAGGCGCGAAGCGGCGGAGCATGGCTTGGGCTATCCCAATTGCAACTGATTATCAATAACGAGAAGCCGTGCTTCCGCTTTGCCCTTCCACCCGGGGCGCCGCCGTCTTACTCTGGCCGGGCAAGGGAGGCGATATGAGGAAAATTGGGCTTTCGGTGCTCGCTCTGGGGATGCTCGCGGGAGCCGCCCCAACGCCGGAGCAAAGGGTCGAACGCGTACTCCGGCAGACCCCGGTGATCGACGGGCATAACGACCTGCCCTGGGAAATACGCGACGCCTACGACTTCTGGCGCAAGCCGCTCGACCTCGATTCCGACACCTCACGGCTGCAGGCCCGGCTGCAGACCGATCTTCCCCGGATGAAGAAGGGCGGCGTCGGCGCCCAGTTCTGGTCGGTCTGGATTCCCGCCGACCTGAAGGGCGACGAGGCGATAAGGGTGACCCTCGAGCAGATCGACATCGTCCACCGGATGGTCGGCCGCTACCCCGGACGACTCCAGATGGCGTCCACCGCCGCGGACATCCGGCGGATCCAGAAAGCGGGGCGGATCGCGTCGCTGATCGGAATCGAGGGGGGGCACCAGATCGGCAATTCGCCGGCGGCCTTGCGCCAGTTCTACCTGCTCGGCGCCCGCTACATGACCCTTACCCATTCGAAGAACAACGACTGGGCGGATTCTGGCACGGACGATCCGGCTCATAACGGCCTGACCCCGTTCGGACGGGCGATTATCCGCGAGATGAACCGGCTCGGCATGATCGCGGACCTCAGCCACGTCTCGCCCAAGACGATGCACGACGCACTGACCGCCAGCAGCGCGCCGATCATCTTCTCCCACTCGAACGCCCGGGCGCTGATGGACCATGGCCGCAACGTTCCCGACGACGTGTTGAAGCGGCTCCCGGCCAATGGCGGAGTGGTGATGGTGAACTTCTTCCCGGGCTTCATCTCGGAGGCCTGGCGCCGCCGCGCCGCCGACCGCGATGCCGAGGATGCCCGGTTGAAGAACCTCTATTCCGGCCAGCCGGAGCGGCGGGCGGCGGCGCTCGCCGCGTGGGACGCCGCCCACCCGGCGGTGGACGCAACGCTCGCCGAGGTCGCCGGCCATATCGAGCACATCCGCCGGGTGGCGGGAGTGGACCATGTCGGCATCGGCAGCGATTTCGACGGCATCAGCGGCACGGCGCCGAAGGGGCTGGAGGGGGTGGAGACCTATCCGGCGCTGCTCGCCGAGCTGGCGCGGCGCGGCTGGAGCGACTCGGATCTGGCGAAGCTGGCGGGCGGGAATATCCTGAGGGTGATGGAGCGGGTCGAGCAGGTCGCGGCCGGGATGAAAAGCGAGCCGCCGCTGATCGCGACGATCGAGCAATTGGACGCGAAGCTTTCCCCTCCCTGAAAGGGAGGGGTTAGGGGTGGGTCCGCCGAAGGCGGCCGAAACTCCGACGCTGGAAAAGTCTCGCTATCGCTCGCCTACCCACCCCCGGCCCCTCCCTTTCAGGGAGGGGAGGCTCAGGGTGCCAGCGTCGGCGACGTGTTGACCTCTCCGGCAAGCTCAGCCTCGGCCTCGTCGGGCAGAACCTCGCCGTCGAGCGGCACCGGCCCGCCGATCCAGACCGCGTCGAGCAGATGGTCGCGCTTCTGATTGGTGGTGTTGGGATGGATAAGGATGCTCAGCCCGCGATTGTTGAGCATCAGCCACGGCACGAGGGTCGCGAACAGCTCCGGACCGAAGGCGATCTGGTACATGGCCTTGCTGTGCGGCCCCACCGGCCGGTCCCATACCGTCCCGAGCCGGACCGCGAAGCGCTCGCCCGCCGCATCCCGAATCGCCAGCGCGTCCGCGCGCTGCGCCTTCGGATCGAAATAGATGTGGGCGTGGTAGCTTGCGATCTCGGCGACCCGCCGAATCGCGCTCATCACGCCGCCGGGTAGCGAAGCCGGCCGAGGAAGCGGCTCAGCGAAGGGAGGCGGTCGCGGTTGCCGCGCCACTGCGCCTTCACCTTCTCGAACTTCATGACGTCGTCGATCCGCCGCGCGAGGAAGGCGCGGGTGGCGGTCAGCCCCTCGCTCGAATCGTCGAGATAGACGAGGCTGGTGGAGCCGTAGACGCCCATCAATATCGCGCGCTTGGAATAATGGTTGAAGTCGGTCGCCTTGTCGCCGGCGATCCGCCACATCCGGTCGGCGGCGCGCCAGCCGAGCCGGCCGGCGAGCGGCAGATTCTGCGGCTGGGCGAGGATGGCGAGCGCCCGGCGAAGCGCCTCCTTGTGCGGATTGATCACTTCGAGCCGGTACATGACGAGGCCGGCGATCCGCTCGCGAATCTTCATCGCCTCGATCTTCTCGAGCGGGAAATGGGCGGCCATGCCGCGGTCGATCGCGTCGAACCAGGCGTCGATCATGTCGGTCGCGCCGCCCGGAAAGGCGAGCCGGGCCCGCGGCGCCGGCACGCCCAGTTCGGCGGCGGCCATGGCCAGCGCCTTGTCGCTCCAGCCGTCGAACACCGCATTGCCGGGGATGAGCGGAGCCAGCGCCATGCGCAGCTCGTCGAGAGTCATCTCGTTCGGGGCGATTTCGGGCATGGCGATTCAATGATCCTCCCTCGAGAAGGATGCAAGGCCTGAGCCGCGATCGCGAGGGGTGAAGCTACGCTCGCGACGACGGCGGCGCCGTCTCCCTCTCCGGCAACCTAATCAGCACCAGCGCCACCGCGATCAGCACCGCTCCGGCGGCGTCGGCGAGGCTGAAGGTCTCGCCATAGGCGAAGCGGCCGATCACGGCGCCGGCGGCGGGCTGGGCGAGCAGGCCGAGCCCGATCACGACCGGAGAGAGATAGCCGACCGCGTAGACGAGCAGGCCCTGGCCGACCACCTGGCTTCCGAAGGAGAGGATCAGCAAGGGAGTCCAGTCGGCCGGCATCACTTTCTGACCGAGCGCCAGAGAGAGCGCCAGGAGCGGCAGGGCCCCGGCGGCGGTGGCGATGGCGAGGACCGGCCAGGGCGCCATCGTCTTGCGGGCGCGGTCCACCGCGATCAGATAGCCGGTATAGAGAAGGCCGGCGGCGAGCGCGAAGAGGTCGCCGGTGAAGTTCTCCGGCGACAGCTCGTAGCTCGATCCCATCAGCAGGGCGGCACCGGCCGCGGCCAGGACCAGCGCCACCGACTGCACCGCCCTGGGCAGGCGCCGGAGCATGACGAAGCCGTAAAGGACGAGGACGAAGCTGGAGGCGTTGCCGAACAGGCTGGCATTGGCGAGCTTGGTCAGGCCGATGCCGACATGCCAGGCGGCCAGATCGATGGCGAGGAAGAGGCCGCCCGCGGCGACCAGCGCCACCAGGCTCCACGGCGGCGCCTCCCGCCCCGTCTGCTGCCGCCAGGCGAGCAAGGCGAGGAAGGGGATGGCGAGCGCCAGCCGCCAGAAGCCGGAAGCGACCGGGCCGACATCGGTCAGTCGGACCATCCAGGGTCCGAGCGCGAGGATGAGGTTGCCTAGGATCAGCGCCGGAAAGGCGTAGCGGCCGGCGGACGCGGCGGATGATCGAGATTGCTGCATCTTGGACGGATGGCCGCTAGGGGTCCGCGCTCACCTCCGTCAAGGACTGCCCGGACATGTTGCCTTGTAACCCAATCGCCGTTCGGGCCGAGCCTGTCGAAGCCCTTCTCCTTCTGATCCGCGGAAGGTGAGGGCTTCGACAAGCTCAGCCCGAACGGAATCGACGATCCAACCCAACCAGGAAGCCCAGATGCCGACCCTCTTCGATCCGATCCAGCTGGGGGCGACACTTTGCCCCAACCGAGTCATCATGGCGCCGCTGACCCGCGGCCGAGCCACCCGCGAGCACGTCCCCACCGCGCTGATGATCGACTATTACCGGCAGCGTTCGAGCGCCGGGCTGATCGTCACCGAGGCGACCGGAATCAGCCGGCAGGGACTCGGCTGGCCCTATGCGCCCGGGATCTGGACGGATGAGCAGAGGGAGGCGTGGAAGCCGGTCGTCGAGGCGGTGCACGAGGCGGGCGGGCGGATCTTCTGCCAGCTCTGGCATATGGGGCGGGTGGTCCATCCCAGCTTTCTCGGCGGCGAGGCCCCCGTGTCCGCCTCCGCCACCACCGCTCCCTACAAGGCGCACACCTATGAAGGGCGGCAGCCTTATGCGGAGGCGCGGCCGCTCCGGCGAGACGAGATTCCGGGCCTGCTCGACGATTATTCCCGGGCCGCCGCCTTCGCCATCGCCGCGGGCTTCGACGGGGTCCAGCTTCACGCCGCCAATGGCTATCTGATCGACCAGTTCCTCCGCGACGGCACCAATTCGCGGGACGACGATTATGGTGGCCCGATCGCGAACCGCATCCGCCTGCTCGTCGAGGCGACCCGGGCGATCGCCGACATGGTCGGGCCGGAGCGGACGGCGGTTCGACTCTCGCCCAACAGCGAGACCCAGGGCTGCCAGGACAGCAATCCGGAAGCCCTGTTCACCGCCGCCGCCCAATCGCTGGCGGAGATCGGAATCGCCTTTCTCGAGCTTCGCGAGCCGGGGCCGGAGGGGACGTTCGGCAAGTCCGACGTTGCCCCCGTTTCCCCCGCCATCCGCAAGGTCTTCCCGGGCCCGCTCATCCTCAACTCCGATTTCGACCTCGAGCGGGCGGAGGCGGCGCTCGAGGAGGAGCGGGCCGACGCGATCAGCTTCGGCCGTCCGTTCATCTCAAACCCCGATCTGCCGGCCCGGCTTCTCAACCGGACCGACCTCGCCCCAGACGTGATGGCCACCTGGTACAGCCAGGGACCCGAGGGCTATACGGACTATCCGGAGGCGGAGGCCGTCCCCGCGTGAGCGAGGAGGAGCCGCCGCCTTGCTTCCTGTGCGGCCGGCCCCTCGGCGCGCGCGTGGAATGGCACCACCCGGTGCCGAAGAGCAAAGGCGGCCGCGAGACCGTGCCGGTCCATCCCATCTGCCACCGCGCCATCCATCGCGCCCTCGACAACAAGGCCCTGGCGCGGGACTATGCCTCTGCGGCGGCGCTGCGTTCGCATCCCGAGCTGGAGCGCTTCATCCTTTGGGTGAGCGGCAAGGACCCGGATTTCCATGCCCCGACCCGGCGCGCCCGGCGCTAGACCAGTCGCAATGCGCTGACCCCGACGAAGAGACCAATCGCGAGGAACAGGATTCCAAGCCCGATACGAATGGCCTTGAGCGGGACTTTCCTGGCCAGCTCCTCGCCGAGCACCGCCGCGGGCAGGCTCGACACCAGGATTCCGGCGGTGGCGCCGGCGGCCGCGAGGGCGAGGGAGTCGAACTGGGCCGCGAGGGCGAAGGTCAGGAACTGGGTCTTGTCGCCGAACTCGAGGACGAAGAAGGAGGCGGCGGCGACGAGGAAGGGGCCGGCGCGCGAGGTGCCGGCGGATTGATAGGGCTTGGGCCGGATCAGCCCGGCGACTCCGGCGAAGACCAGAGCGAGCGCGACCAGCAAAGAGGCCGCGCGGAGCACGATCATGTCGTGGACGAGGGTGCCGCCGAACGCGGCGATCAGGCTGTTGGCGAGCGCCGCGACCAGCACTCCGGCGAGGATCGGCAGCGGCCGACGGTAGCGCACCGCGAGAGCGATGGCGAGCAGCTGGGTCTTGTCGCCCCACTCGGCGAGCGCCGCGGCGACGAAGCTGGTGAGGAGCGCGTCCAAGGGCTCAGGCGCAGAGCCGGACCGAGACCGAGGCCAGCATCGCTTCCGCCGCGCTCTCCTCCATCCGTTCGCAGCCGATCGCGTCCTGGAGGCGGCCGAGATAGAGCGCGCGCGGGCAGCCGCCGCGATCCTCCGCCACCGCCCGCTCGAGAGCGTCGGCGACCCGCACGACCGGGGTCAGGCCGTAAGCCGCGGCGAGCCGCCTGATGCCGTCGACGCTCGCGCTGAAGTCGCGCGCCGACAGCCGCTTCGCCGCCGTCTGAAGGCTGGCGAGCCGCTCGCATAGCTCTGCCCTAACCAGCATCATCCCATCCGCTTCCGCCCGCATCGTCCCGCTCCCCCTGTTGGGTCGAGGAGACGATGCGCCCTTATGGTTACCGCTTCGTTAAAGCGGCCGGCAGGCGTGAGGTCGGATGGACCCGGCGCGCGCAGGATTCCCGCTCAGCCTCCATCTCAGCGGGTGCAGGTCGCGAGGCGCCTGAGGGTCGTTTCCAGGAGCGCGCGCACCTCATCCTGCTGCATGGCCGCGAGCCGCTTCAGGGAATGCCTCTTGCCGGCTTCCCTTGCGAGCAGGTATCCCACGTAATAGCCGGCGCGCCCGGGCATCGGGCCGGCGGCGCCGCCGCCGCTGAACAAGGCGCGATGATCGGCGGCTTCGGTGGAATCCAGCCGGCTCAGAACGGAACATAGAATTTCGGTCCGGTTGGCCTCCACCGCCGCGCGCAGCGGGACCGGGTTGACGAGGAGCAGCTGGGCATCGGTCGCGCCAGGGTTGAGCCGCTCCGCGACATAGACGGCGAGGCCCTCTCCCCACAGGCCGCACCAGACGGCATCGCAGCTCCCGAACCTGCGCCCGTGAAAGACATGGAACAGCTCGTGATGAAAAAACGGCTGGATTCCATGCTGCAAATGGTTTCGGGCGATCACGTCGGCGCCGAATATGAGGCTCCTGCCGCTCGCCCTCAGCGTGCGTACTCCTCCGTCCATCTCGCCGAGGCTGTGGAGAAGGTAGATTGGAGGCATCGGCCCGAAATCGCCGAAGACCCGTTCGAAGCTGCGCAACGCCGGAATCATCATGGCCTGGAAGCGGCGGCTGACTTCCTCGATCCCGGCGCGCTTCTCGGGATACTCGTTCAGCGCCTTCAGGATGAACTCGCCATAGTCGAATGAAGCGACTTTGGCGCGGTCGTAGAAGCCCGGGATGAGCGGCTCGAAATGCTGCTTCAGAGCGGCGATCCGGGCAGCGTCCTCCATGCCCTGGCTACGGCTCCAGAAGGTCGCGAACTCGTCGGTGAGGTCGGTGAGCGGGATCCGGGTCGAATCGGAAGCTTGCATCTCCTTCGCTCCGGCGGCGGTTCCAGAGAGACCGAGGCAAAGAGCGGCAATCGTAGCGAGGACGCGGCGCATAGACCCTCGTTTGCTGCCGCCGGCTTAAGCGATTTTCGCGCGCCGCTCCAGCCGCTGTGCCGGCGGCGAGGACCGGACGCCCCTCCTGCTCACTCCGTGGCGCGTCGGCCCAGCTACCGGCTCGCAGCCGAAGGAGAGTGAAAAGCCGTCGCCGGCCGCTCGGCGCCCAGCGCATCGTAGATCGCCCGGGCGGCGGTCGCGATGACGGCCGGGCGATTCGAGCCGCCGCGGGCGAAGAACGCGACCGCGATCCGACGTCCGTCGGGCGTGGTCAGAAAACCGACGTCCCCAGTATAGCCCGAAAGGGTGCCGGTCTTGTGCTCCACGGTGGCGCCGGGCGGAAGGATCCCGCGGATTCGGTTGGAGCCGGTGGCGCAGCGCCGCATCATATCGCGCAGGAGGTAGCGGCTCCGGGATGTCAGAGCGCCCTCGGAGTCGATCAGCCGAAGCAGGCCGAGCATCGCGATAGGCGTGCTCGAGTCGCGGACATCGCGCAAATCCCTCCGGTCGCGAAGCAGCTGCGCGATCGTGCGGTCGACCCGGATGCCGTTGAGGCCGTGGCCGCGCAGCCAGGCATCGATGGCGCTCGGCCCTCCCAGAGTCGCCATCAGCAGATCGGTGGCGCGATTGTCGCTGCGCGTGATCATCGCGTCCATCAGCTTTAACGCGGACGTGCCCGCGACGGGATCGTCGAGGGTCCGCCGGCCGGCGTCCACCTCCGCGAGATAGGCCGCCGCGACGGCGATCTTCATCGTGCTCGCCATCGGAAAGGCCTGCTGGCCGTTGAAGCTGATCGTCTCGCCGCTCGCCAGGTCGAGTGCGGCGATGCCGTATTCTCCGGGATTCTCGGCGGCCATGGCCGCGAGCCGCTGCTCGAGCGAACGCAGGCGCGGGTTGTCGTCGGCCCAGGCCGGTTGCGCAACAAAGACCAGCAGGGTCGCCAGCAGGCCAACAAATCGCATCGGAGCTCCTCAACGGCGGGCGTGTCAGGGCTCATCATAGCGGCCGTTCCGCCGGAAACGATGAGCGCACTTCGGTAAACACGCGCGTTCGTCGCAGCTTTGGCTCCGTACGGCGCTGCGACGGTGCGAGGGCGCTCGCCGGCCGGACGGTGGCCGCCACCGGGCTTTTCCGCTCCTCGCGCCTTCGAAGGGGCCCGCCCTTGACATCCGCCGCCCTTCGCGGCAGAGGCGGCCGGGCATATGAGCGGCGGGGACGCCGCTTTATTTTTTTACGAAACCCCTTCTTTTGAGAGGCTGTCATGGCCAAGCCGACCACGGTCAAGATCAAGCTCGTCAGCACCGCCGACACCGGCTTCTATTATGTGACGAAGAAGAATCCCCGGAACATCACCGAGAAGATGACCTTCCGCAAATACGACCCCGTCGCGCGCAAGCACGTCGAGTTCAAGGAAGCCAAGATCAAGTGACGCCGCTGGCGCTGCGAAGCGCCTAGGCGTCATCCCGGCGAAGGCCGGGATCCGTGAACACCGGCCGAGGAATGCCGGCACTGCCGTGTCCATGGATGCCGGATCAAGTCCGGCATGACGGTGATTTCCCTAAGCCTCCACCCTCTCCGCCAACGCACGGAGAATCGCCCGCCACCCATGCTCGATCTGCTCCGGGCTCGCGGGCGCATTGGCTGAGACGGACTGGCTCAGAGTCAGCTCGCATCCCCCGTCCGCGGCCGGGATGATCTCGATCGTCACCCGCTCCGGGCCGGGCGAGTATTTCGGCACTTGGAGAGTGAAGACCAGCCGCGTCGGCCGCTCCACCGCCTCGTAGACGCCGGTATGGAGGATGTCCTCGCCGCCGCGCCGCTCGACGATCTCGAACCGCCCGCCGGGGCGCGCGTCGAGCGCGACCCGCACCATCTCCCCGTCCGGGGTCGCGAACAGCCACTCGCCCGCCGTCGCCTCGTCCACCCATGAGTCGAACACGGCTTCCGCCGGAGCCGGGAAGCGCCGAGTCACCCGAACCTCGCCCGCGGCCGGGGCCTCCGGCCTCGGCGCCGCCAGAAGCGCCCGCACCGCCTCGACGAACCGGACCACCGAAATCGGCTTCGACACATAGCCTTCCGCCCCCGCCTCCCGGATCCGCTCCTCGTCGCCCTTGGCGGCATAAGCGGTGACGGCCATGATCGGGGTTCGGCGAAGCTCGGCATCCCCTTTCAGCTGCTCGATCAGCTCGAGCCCGCTGACATGCGGCATCTGGATGTCCATGACGATGAGGTCGGGCGCGAAGGCACGGGCGCGGTCCACCGCCTCGCGGCCGTCGCGGACCGGCTCCGCTTCATAGCCGTGCGCGCGCAGCAGGTCGCAGAACAGCTTCAGATTGAGTTCGTTGTCCTCGACAACGAGGATTTTTTGTCCCACCGGCGCACCTGTAGAAGATGCGGCGCGACGACACAAACCCGGCCGATCCCGAGGCCTTGGCGCTCTCCGCCCTCGGCTGGACGCTGAGCGAGGAGGCTCGGGCGCAGCGGCTGCTCGCCCTCACCGGCCTCGATCCGGGATCGCTTCGCGAGCGGCTCGGCGAGCCCGGACTGCTCGCCTCCGTGCTGGCCTTCCTCGAGGCGCACGAGCCGGACCTGCTGGCGGCCGCGGAGGCCCTGGGCGTGTCTCCGGCGGAGCTGGTCGAAGCCCGGCGGAGGCTGGAGTCGTGACCGCCCGCCCCCTGCTCGTTACCGATTGCGACGAGGTCCTGCTCCACATGGTCTCGCATTTCGCGGACTGGCTGGCGGAAGCGCACGATCTGAGCTTCGATATCGCAGCCCCGGGCTTCCGCGACGCGCTCCGGGATCGGGACGGGCAGCCGGTCGCCGCCGAGCTTGTATGGCCGCTGCTCGACCAGTTCTTCGATGGCGAGATGCACCGCCAGAACGTGGTCCCGGGAGCGGTCGAGGCGCTGGCCGCGATCTCCGACCATGCCGACATCGTCGTCCTGACCAATATCGGCGACCAGTATGAGGCGGGCCGCATCGAGCAGCTCGAGCGGTTCGAGATCCGCCACCGGGTCCTGTGCAACCGCGGCGGCAAGGGGCGGCCGGTGCTCGAGCTGGTCGAGGCGATGGGGCCGAGCGCGGCCGTCTTCGTGGACGATCTCGCCGTCCACCATGAATCGGTGGCGATCCATGCGCCCCAGGTCTGGCGGCTGCACATGATCGCCGAGCCGCGTCTCGCCGCCCACACCCCCCCCGCCCCCCACGCCCATGCGCGGATCGATCATTGGGAGGAGGCGGTGCCCTGGATAATCGAACGGCTGACGGCGCGATAAAGGATTGGAAGATCGGATGACGAAAACCGCACTCATCACCGGCGCAACCGCCGGCTTCGGCGCCGCCGCGGCGCGCCGCTTCGCCCGGGAGGGCTGGAGGGTCGTCGGCACGGGCCGCCGGCGCGAGCGGCTCGACGGGCTTGCCGGCGAGCTGGGCCAGGCCTTCCTGCCGCTGGAGCTCGACATGCGCGACCTCGGCGGGATCGAGGCCGCCGTCGACGCGCTGCCCGCCGACTTCCGCGACGTCGACCTGCTGGTGAACAACGCGGGACTGGCGCCGCCGCTCGAGCCGCTCCAGGACTCGCAGATGGGACCGGCGCTGGTCGCGATCGAGACCAACGTCGTCGGCCTGGTCGCGCTGACCCGGAAGCTTCTGCCGGGCCTCATCCAGCGCAAGGGCGCCATCATCAACCTGAGCTCGGTGGCGGCGACCTATCCCTATCGCGGCGGCGCGGTCTACGGGGGCACGAAGGCGTTCGTCCGCCAATTCTCGCTCGACCTGCGCTCCGACCTCCACGGCACCGGCGTGCGGGTCACCTCGATCGAGCCTGGCATGGCCGAGACCGAGTTCACCCTGGTCCGCACCGGCGGCGACCAGGCCGCTTCGGACACTCTCTATCGCGGCGCCAATCCGATGACCGCCGAGGACATCGCCGAAACCCTCTTCTGGGTCGCCTCGCTGCCGCCCCACCTCAACATCAACGTGCTCGAGCTGATGCCGGTCAGCCAGTCCTTCGCCGGCTTCCAGGTGGCCAGAGAAAGCTAGGGCGCGTCGATCACCGCCCAGGTCTTCGGGCCGACTATCCCGTCGGCCACTTCCACCTTTTCTATATGCTCGCGCTGGAAGCTGCGCACCGCGGCCTCGGTGCCGGGGCCGAAAATACCGTCCGCCACCGCACCGACCTTCGCCTGGACCCTGAACACGAGGTCGCCGCGGGAGCCGCGACGCAGGGTCGGCCGGCTCTGGCCGTCGCTGGCGGGGATCAGCGGGCGAATGGGGGCGGTTCCGTTCATCACGCCTCTCACCCGCTCCCGAAAGGCGTTCATGTCGAAAGAGGGATCGTTCTTGAACCCTGCCGGCAGGCGATATTCCTTGTGACCGCAGCACATTTCCACCGGGGCGCCGATCTTGTTGAGAAGCGCGGCGACGCCGCGGGCGTAAGCGTCCATCTGCACCTCGGGCCAGCGGTCGCCGGGGAGGCCGGAATTCTCGGCCTCGATTCCAATGAAGCTGGAATTGCCGGCGGTGACGCCGCGCCACCGGCCGGGTCCCGCATGCTGGGCGCGTCCCGCCGCGATCACGAAATAGGTCCCGTCGCGGGCGAGGCCGAGCTGGGCGAGCGGGCCGCGCAACGTTCCGTGGCCGCGAACCAGCACGTTTAGGGTGGGCATGTTCTTCTGGCTCGGCGTGGCCGTATGATGGCACATGACGCCGCGCACATTGCCCATGTCACCCAGTCCACGATCCTGCCAGCCGCCATGCTCGGCCACTTTGAGACCGGCGGCGCGGAGGACTTGCGGCAGCCAGATCAGCGAGAAAGCCATCTCATTCTCCTTTGCACGTCAGCCGCGCGCGCCTTCGACGACGCCGCCGGTCGTTTCGGGCAGCTCTGAATCGTCGGTCAGATCGTCCTCCGCGAGCTCGACGGCGGCGATGCAGCCGTCGACATGCTCCTCCTCGGCAGCCGCCGGATCGACCGCCGCGCCGACTCCGCTCGCCGGTCCGGCGGCGGCGGCAGTGCCGTTGCCCTGGCCCGATCCCCCGCCGCCGCCGAGGGTTCGGTGGTCCTGCGGCGAGGCGACGGGGGTGAGGTCGCCCGCGACGTCGCGGAAGCGCATTTTCTCGGCCAATTGCTTGACGATCCGTTCGGAGAAGCCGGCGAAGAAGGAGAGAACGAGGATGACCAGCAGCTCCGTCGTCCTATCGCCGAGGGGCGAAGCAGCGGTCCGCCGCTCGCGGTCCGGGCCGCTCTCCGCCGTCTCGGCGCCCGTTCCGGGCACGGCCGCGACGCCGGTGTTGACCGCGACCGAAGCGGCAGCCGGAGCGGGAGTCGCCGCGGCGGTGCCACCCCCGCCTCCCGGCGGCGGCGGCGCGCCCCCTCCCGCGGCGGCGGCGGTCGGTGACGCCGCCGGCGCAGCGGTGGCCGGAGCCGTCGTGACGCTGCCCTGGACCGTCTCGCCCGGCCGGCCGGTCCCGCCGATCGAAGGGGTCTCGCGAGGCGCCGCCTCCGGCGCCTCGTTGCGATGGGCGAGATCTATATTGCCGAAATCGACGTCGATCAGGTCCGATCGCATCATCGCGATGAGGAGCAGGGCGCCGACCGCTCCGACGGTCACCCTCAGCACCGCGTCGGCGACGTTGTCGCGAGTCTGCAGATCCGTCTTCAATTGCCTTTCGCGGACGGCGATTCCGATCGACACCAGCGCACCGACGGAGCCGATGGCGGCGGCGAAGAGCAGCGCTTTGACGGGATGATCCAGGAAGTGCGCGGTCTTCGAGTCCCCCAGCCAGATCGCGAGCAGGACCACCAGGCCGATCGCTCCCGAGGTCGCGGCCGCGTAGAGAAGATGCTCGATCCTGCCGCGCGACTGGCGTTCCTCGGCAATCTCGTCGAGCGTGCTCTTGAGAAGCGCCTTCGAGGAGGCCGAATCTTTTTCCAGCGCAAGGATCAGCGCGTCGGCGATCCTCCGGTCGTAGAGCCTGGTGAGCGCCTCCTTGTCGTGCTCGACGCTCGTTCGCCAGCCGTCGATCAGAGCGTTTATCTCGTTGCGCAGAGGGTTGAGAAGGGCCAGGACTTCCTGCTGCTTCTTCCTTTCCTCGACGTCGTCGGCATGGTGGACCATCACCCGCTGGCTGGTCCGATAGACCGCATAAAGGGGATCGTTCTTCGTGTAGACCGCCTCGATTAGCGCGCCGGCCGCATCGAGCATGCCGACCCTGACCTCGCTTACCTTCATATGTCACCCATGCGTTCGGCGCCCATCGCGGCGCCTCCGCCCCTGCTGCCACGCCGCGCCCCGTCCCGGGCGTGACCCGCGTCACGCCCGCGCGATTATTCCTTGCCGGTTCCGGCCACGGCCCTGGCGCCGCTTGACCGGCCGGCCTTCGCGGTGCTTACGCCAGCCGCCATGACCGACATCGCCTCCCGCCTCGCCGAGCTCGGAATCGAGCTTCCCGCCCCCGCCGCTCCCGTCGCCGCTTATGTGCCCACCGTGCTGGCGGGAAATCTCCTTCATATTTCCGGCCAGGTGTCGTTCGAGAATGGCGAGCTGCTCACCGGGCGCCTCGGCGAGGATCGCGACCTCGACTTCGGGGTTCGGGCCGCCCGCGCCTGCGGGCTGATGCTGCTCGCCCAGATCGAGAAGGCGGTCGGGCTCGACCGGGTCGAGCGGATCGTGAAGCTCGGCGTGTTCGTCAACAGCGCCGGCGGCTTCACCGACCAGCCCAAGGTCGCCAACGGCGCCTCGGAGCTGATGCAGGACGTGTTCGGCGAGGCCGGCCGTCACGCCCGAAGCGCCGTCGGCGTCCCGGTGCTTCCGCTGGGGGCCGCGGTCGAGATCGATGCCGTCGTCCAGATCAAGGCGGGCTGAGCTCGAGCGGCTCGGCGCCGTCCCTTTCGCGCATCGCGGCCTGCATGGCGGCGATTTGGTCGAAAATAGCGGCGGCGCCATCGCCGCCGCCGTCGCCCGGGGCTTCGGAGTAGAACTCGACGTCCAGCTCAGCCGCGACGGCGAGGCGATGGTGTTCCACGATCATGTGCTCGACCGGCTGACCGCGGCGCAAGGGCCGGTCGCGGCGCGTACCGCCGCCGAGTTGCAGGCGATCCGACTCACGATCGGCGGCGAGGCGATGCCGCGCCTGGCCGAAGCCCTCGACCTGATCGGCGGCCGAACGCCCCTGCTCGTCGAGCTCAAGTCGCCCGGTCGGCAGGTCGGCCGCCTGTGCGCTGCCGTCGCCGGGGCCCTGCAGGCCTATTCGGGCCCGGCCGGAGTGATGTCGTTCAACCCGGAGGTCGGCGGCTGGTTCGCCCGCCACGCCCCTCATTTGCTGCGCGGTCTCGTCGTCACTGAAAACGGCAAGCGCGGGATGAGGGGCCGCATCGAGCGCCCGTTCTCCTTGTGGCGGGCGCGGGCGGATTTCCTCGCCTACGACATTCGCGACCTGCCCTCGAGCTTCGCCGAGGCCGGGCGCCGGCGGGGCCTCCCCGTCTACACCTGGACCGTTCGCGGCGAGGCGGACCGGGACCGGGCGCGGGCCTTCGCCGATCAGATCATCTTCGAGGCGCCGCCGCAATGAGCGAGATACTGGCTCGGCTGGCGCGCGGCGTAGCCTCGTTCGACGCCGCCGACTGGGACCGGTGCGCGGGGACGGCCGACCCCTTTCTCAGCCACGCCTTCCTCTCGGCGCTCGAGGAATCGGGCAGCGCTACCCCTCGGACGGGATGGCAGCCGGTTCCCATCGCCATTGACGGCGACGACGGCCGCCCGGCGGCGGTCGCGCCGGCCTATCTCAAGAGCCACAGCCAGGGGGAATATGTGTTCGACCATGGCTGGGCGGCGGCCTGGGAGCAAGCGGGGGGCGAATATTATCCCAAGCTCCAGATGGCCGTGCCGTTCACGCCGGCGCCCGGCCGGCGCCTGCTCACCGACCGGGAGGATCTCGCGTTCGGGCTGATCGCTGCCGCCCAAGCGGTGGTGAGCCAGCACGAGCTCTCCTCCGCCCACGCCACCTTCATCGCCGCGGAGGAGGTGGCGCTGTTCGAGCGCGCCGGCTGGCTGATCCGAGTCGACAGCCAGTTCCACTGGCACAATCGGGGCTATGGCGGCTTCGAGGATTTCCTCGGCGCGCTGTCGTCGCGCAAGCGCAAGGCGGTGCGCCGCGAGCGCGCGGCGGCGCTGGAAGGGCTCGAGGTCGAGCGCCTCACGGGCGCCGCGATCACCGAGGCGCATTGGGACGCCTTCTGGGTCTTCTACCAGGATACCGGCGCCCGCAAATGGGGCCGCCCCTATCTCACCCGCCGCTTCTTCTCGCTGCTCGGCGAGCGGCTGGCCGACCGAATCCTCCTCATTTTCGCGCTCCGCAACGGGAGGCCGATCGCCGGCGCGCTCAACCTGATCGGCGCCGACGCGCTCTACGGCCGCTATTGGGGCACGACCGAGGAGGTGCCGCACCTCCATTTCGAGATCTGCTACCACCAGGCGATCGAGGCGGCGATCGAGCGCGGCCTCGCCCGGGTCGAGGCCGGCGCGCAGGGGCCGCACAAATTGAGCCGGGGCTACGCTCCGGTGCCGACCTGGTCCGCCCACTACATCCCGGACGCAGGCTTCCGCGCGGCCGTCGCCGATTTTCTCGCCGCCGAGCGGCGCGCAGTGGCTGACGAGATCGGGGCGCTTGCCGAAATGACTCCGTTCCGCAAGGGATGATCCTGCCGAGTCGAAGGAGAGGGGCCCTCATGATCCGCAAAGCTCTCGCTGTCCTGCTGCTGTTTTCCGCGCCCGTTGCCGCCCAGGAAGGTCCGTCGCGAACCTTCGAGGCGCGCGATCTCTTTTCGCTCGAAGCGGCGACCGATCCGCAGATCAGCCCCGACGGCTCGAAGATCGCCTATGTCCGCCGCTCCGGCGACATCATGACCGACCGCATGCGGCCCTCGATCTGGGTCGTGGACACGCGCAGCGGCGAGCAGGCGCCGCTCGCCGCCGGCCCCGGCGCGCACAGCCAGCCGCGCTGGTCGCCGGACGGCAAGCGCCTCGCCTACATCTCCACCGCGGAGGGAGGCACGGCGCAATTGTTCGTACGCTGGCTGGCGAGCGGCGAATCGGTGCGGATCACCGGCCTTCCCGATTCGCCGACCAGCCTCGCCTGGTCGCCCGACGGCCGGCAGATCGCCTATACCATGTTCGTGCCCGGCGAGGGCGTGAAGCTGGGGTCGCTGCCCGCCAGGCCCGAGGGCGCGCAATGGGCCCCGCCGCTCGAGATCCACAACCAGATCCAGTATCGCACCGACGAGGAAGGCTATCTCAAGCCCGGCTTCAGCCACATCTTTCTCGTCGCCGCCGACGGCGGAGCGCCGCGCCAGCTGAGTTTCGGCTCGGTCCACGACAACGGTCCGCTGAGCTGGTCCCGCGACGGCCGCTCGATCGTGTTCAGCAGCAATCGCTCGCCCAACTGGGCCCAGGAGCCTCTGGACAGCGAGGTCTACGTGCTCGACGTGGCGAGCGGCGCGATCCGCGCCCTCACCGACCGGCGCGGGCCGGACGCGGAGCCGGTCGTCTCCCCCGACGGGCGGCTGATCGCCTATACCGGCTTCGACGACAAACGGCTCGGCTACCAGAACAGCGCCCTCTACGTGATGGACCGGGAAGGCGGCGGCTCGCGCCTTCTGACCGGAACGCTGGACCGAAGCGTCGAATCCCCCGTCTGGGCCGCGGACGGGCGGTCCATCTACGTCGCCTATGACGATCGAGGCGGCCGCAAGGTCGGCCGGATCGGGCTCGACGGCTCGGTTCGAACCGTCGCCGAAGGCCTGAGCGGAGCGAGCCTCGACCGGCCCTATACCGGCGGCGGCTTCAGCGTGTCGCGGGACGGCGCCGTCGCCGCTCCGAGCGGAAGCGCGCAAAGGCCGGCCGACGTCGCCCTCTATCGCGGCGGAGTGAAGCGGCAGCTGACCCGGCTCAATGCCGAGCTGCTCGATCCCAAGCGGCTCGGCGAGGTGCGCCAGCTCGTCGCGACCAGCTTCGACAATCGCCGGATCGAGTCCTGGCTGACCCTCCCGCCCGGCTGGACGGAAGGGCGGCGGGTGCCGCTCATCCTCGAGATTCACGGCGGCCCCTTCGCCGCCTACGGCCCGCATTTCTCGACCGACAACCAGCTCTACGCCGCCGCCGGCTTTGCGGTGCTGTCGGTCAATCCGCGCGGCTCGACCTCCTATGGCGAGGAATTCGCCAACCTCATCCATCACGCTTATCCCGGCCGCGACTATGACGACCTGATGGCGGCGGTGGACGCCGCGATCGCGGGCGGCTTCGCCGATCCCGATCGTCTTTTCGTCACCGGCGGCTCCGGCGGCGGAGTGCTCACCGCCTGGATCGTCGGCAAGACCGACCGGTTCAAGGCGGCCGCCACCCAGAAGCCGGTGATCGACTGGACCAGCTTCGCCCTCACCGCCGACAATCCGGCCTTCTTCTCGCGTTACTGGTTCGGCCAGTATCCGTGGGAGAATCAGGAGGCCTTCTGGGCGCGCTCGCCGCTGTCGCTGGTCGGGAATGTGAAGACCCCGACTCTGGTCGTCGTGGGAAGCCAGGACTACCGGACGCCGGTGAGCGAGGCGGAGCAATATTATACCGCGCTTCAGCTGAGGGGCGTTCCGACCGCCCTGGTCAAGGTTCCGGGCGCCAGCCACGGCGGCATCGCGGCCCGGCCGTCGCAGTCCGGAGCCAAGGCGGCGGCGATCCTCGCCTGGTTCGAGAAGTACGAGGAAGGCGCGCCGGCGAATTGAGGTGTGGTGAGAACCACACCGTTCGCCCTGAGCCCGTCGAAGGGCTTTCCTTGCCGCCCCGCGCAGAAAGAGGAGGGCTTCGACAAGCTCAGCCCGAACGGTTCAGGTGAGACCGCCGTCTGATGTTCTCGCTCAGGCCGCCCTTCTCACCACCATCGTGTCGGAGAGCCATGCCCGCGCCTGGCGTTGGGCTTCGGCGATCTCGCGCGCCGTCATCTCCTCCGAGATCTCGGCCCGGCATTCCTGGCCGCGCTCGCTTCCGTTCAGCGCCGCGAGGTTGAACCATTTATGCGCTTCGATGAGGTCGACCTCGAGCCCGTGGGTCCCGGTCGAATAGGCCACGCCCAGTTCGTAGAGCGCGTCCGGATCGCCCATGGCGGCGTCGGCGAGGCGGCTTTCGATCAGGAAAGTCGCGGATTTCAGGCTGTTCCCCATTTGACATGCCCCTTGTTGTTTATCGCGTGTCGGGGACAGGTTTGCGCAGGCGATCCCGAAGAAATGGTTAACGGCGTGGATACCAAGTTTTCGGATGAGCGCTCCGGTTGGCGCATCCGTCACCCTGAACTTGTTTCAGGGTCCAGCTGGTCGTCCGCCCGGGAGGCGGAGACCTGGATGCTGAAACAAGTTCAGCATGACGATCGGGATCAGGCGGGCTCCACCGCCAGATTGTCGATCAGCCGCGTCCGGCCGATCCGAGCCGCCGCCAGCAGGCGCGCCGGCCGCTCCAGAGCCTTCACCGGCGCCAGCGTCTCCGCGTCGCACAGTTCGACATAGTCGATGGGGTCGAAGCCGGCCTTGGAGAGCCGCTCGCGCGCCGTGTCGAGGGCCTGGGCCACCTCGCCGCCGCGCTGGATCGCCGCCGCCGCCTCGCCAAGCGCACGCGGCAGCGCCCGCGCCGACTGGCGCTCCCCGTCGGTGAGGTAGGCATTGCGCGAGGATAAAGCGAGGCCGTCGGGGTCGCGCTGGGTCGGCACCGCCACGATCTGGACGGCCAGATCCTGGTCCCTGACCATCTGGCGAATAACGGCGAGCTGCTGATAATCCTTCTCGCCGAACAGGGCGATGTCGGGCCTGACCTGGTCGAACAGCCGCGCCACCACGGTTGCGACTCCGTCGAAATGGCCGGGACGGGCGGCGCCGTCTAGACCCTGGCCGAGGCTGCCGGCGCGAACGGTGATCGCGGCGCCATCGGGATACATTGTAGCGACGTCGGGCGACCAGAGGATGGCGCAGCCTTCCTCCTCGAGCATCTTGGCGTCGGTCGCCTCGCGGCGCGGGTAGGTGGAGAGATCCTCATGCGCGGCGAACTGGGTCGGGTTGACGAAGATCGACGCGACGACGTGGCTCGCCCGCCGCCGCCCCTCCGCGACCAAGGCCATATGGCCGGCGTGGAGCGCGCCCATGGTCGGAACGAAGGCGATCGTGCCGCCTTCGCCGCGCAATTCGGCGACCGCCGCTCTCAACGTTTCGATGTCACGGACCGTTTGCACGCCGTTCCCGCCTCCGATATCAGCTTGGGCGACGCCCTTGCGGGGGCCGGACGGCAGAATCAAGGGTAGCTAATGGCGTCGCCGCATTTCATCGTTTTCGCCAATGAGAAAGGCGGCACCGGCAAGTCGACGACGGCCGTCCACAGCGCCGTCGCCCTCGCCGCCGCCGGAAGGCGCGTCGCCGCGCTCGATCTCGACACCCGCCAGCGCACGCTCGGCCGCTATCTCGACAACCGGTCGGAGACGGTGAAGCGGCTCGGCATCGACCTCGTCATGCCGGCATACGAGACCTTCGACCCCGACAAGAGCGAGACGATCGAGGCCCAGCTCGACCGCGTCGGCGCGGACGTCGAGATCGTCGTCGTCGACACTCCCGGCCGCGACGATCCCCATGCCCGGGCCGCGATGATCCGGGCGGACACCCTGGTGACCCCGATCAACGACAGCTTCGTCGACCTCGACCTGATCGGCCAGGTCGACGCCGAGACCTACCGGGTCCGGCGCCCCAGCTTCTACGCCGAGCTGGTCTGGAACAGCCGCACCCAGCGCGCCAAGACCCACGGCGCGAGCGTCGACTGGGTCGTGCTCAGGAACCGGATGCAGCATATCGAGGCGCGCAACATGCGCCGGGTCGGCGAGGCGCTCGGCGAGCTTTCGCGCCGGGTCGGCTTCCGGGTCATTCCGGGCCTGGGCGAGCGGGTCATCTACCGCGAGCTCTTCCCCAAGGGACTGACCCTGCTCGACCTGCCGCATCTGGGCGAGGTCGGAATCGCCCATATCGCCGCCCGCCAGGAATTGCGCGAGATGATCGCCGGCTTCGCGCTTCCCCGGCCGGGCGAGACGGCCGCTCCCCGGGCCGCCGTGCTCGCAGGCTAGCCGGCATGGGCGTTCTCATCCTGATCGCCGCGGGCGGCCTGCTCTGGGCGTTCGCCACCGGCCGGCTCAAGGGCTTCACCTATGAGGACGGCATCGCCGCGGCGCTTTTCCTGCTCGGCCTCAGCCTGTTCACCAAGGGCCGGCTCATCCTCGGCTCGGCCTTGATGGCGAGCGCCCTGCTCTGGGCCGCCTGGCGCCGCTCGCGCCCCTCGTCGAAGCCGATGCCGGTGGCCGACGCCCGGCGCCTGCTCGGAGTCCGCGAAGGGGCCACGCTCGAGGAGATTCGCGACGCCCACCGCCGGCTGATCGCCAGGGTCCACCCCGATACCGGCGGCTCGGCCGAGCTCGCCCACCGGGTCAACGCCGCCCGCGACACGCTGCTCGCCGAAACAATGAACCGCAAGCCGCCTCGCGCGTCTTGATTTCTTCCCCCTTCCGGAGTTCCGAATGAGCCATCGTCTGCATCCGACGTGCCTGCGCGAGTATGACATCAGGGGCATTTACGGTGAAACGCTGGCGGAGGACGACGCGGCCGCAGTCGGCCGCACCTTCGGAACGCTGTTGCGCCGCGACGGCGGTACAAGGGTGGCCGTAGGCCGCGACGGCCGCGAAAGCTCGCCGGGCCTCGAGAAAGCCCTGATCGAGGGCCTGACGGCCAGCGGAGTCAACGTCGTCCGGATCGGCCTCGGCCCGACTCCGATGCTCTATTATGCGGAGGCGGAGCTGCCCGTGGACGGCGGCATCATGATCACGGGCAGCCACAATCCCGGCAATTACAACGGCTTCAAGATGGTGCTGAAGCACGGCGCCTTCTTCGGAGGGCGGATCCAGGAGCTCGGCCGGATCGCCGCTGCGGGCGACTGGGAGGAAGGCAGCGGCTCCGTCCGCGACGAGGACGTGATGGAGCGCTATGTCGAGCGGCTGCTGCGGGGCTTCGACGGTCGCGGTTTCCGGATCGGGTGGGATTGCGGCAACGGCGCCGCCGGGCCCGTCGTCGAGCGGCTGGTGAAGCGGCTTCCGGGCGAGCATTTCACCCTCTTCACCGAGGTCGATGGCCGCTTCCCCAACCACCATCCCGATCCCACCGTCGAATCCAACCTCGAGGACCTCAAGCGGCTGGTGCGCGACGAGGGCCTGGATTTCGGGGTCGCTTTCGACGGCGATGCCGACCGGCTCGGAGCCGTCGACGGCGAGGGCCGGGTGGTCTGGGGGGACCAGCTGCTCTCGATCCTCGCCGAGCCGGTGCTTCGCGAAATGCCGGGCGCGACCATCATCGCCGACGTGAAGGCGAGCCAGGCGCTGTTCGACCGCGTCTCGGAGCTCGGCGGCAAGCCGCTGATGTGGAAGACCGGGCACAGCCTCATCAAGTCGAAGATGAAGGAGACCGGAGCGCCGCTGGCGGGCGAGATGAGCGGTCACATCTTCTTCAAGCATCAATGGTACGGCTTCGACGACGCCATCTACGCCGCCATCCGCCTGATCCGCGCCGTCGGCCAGCTGGGCGGCTCGCTGACCGCCCTGCGGTCGGCCATGCCCCCCATGATCAACACGCCGGAGATGCGGTTCCAGGTCGACGAGAGCCGCAAGTTCCCGGTCGTCGAAGAGGTCCTGGATCGCCTCGCCTCGAGCGGCGCCCAGGTCGACCGCACCGACGGCGCCCGGGTCAGCACCGCCGACGGCTGGTGGCTGCTCCGCGCCTCCAACACCCAGGACGTCCTCGTCGCCCGAGCCGAGGCGAAGGACGAGGCCGGGCTCGAGCGCCTGGTCGCCCAGATCGACGAGCAGCTCGCTCTGTCGGGCCTCGAACGCGGCGCGCAGGTCGCCCACTGATGCCGAGGCTCTACCCGGAGGCGCTGCTCTTCTGCGCCCTCTGGGCGGCGCTCGCCATCTGGGGCGGGCTCGAGCTGGGCTGGAAAGCCGGCGCCGCCCTCACCCTCGGCCTGTTCATCCTGATCATGCCGACCAGCGCCCTCATCCTCTCGCGGACCGGCAGCTTTCAAGCCGAGCGCGCGGTGAGGTGGGGGATACTGGCGGCGGCGGCGATCGTCCTGGTGTCGATGGTCGATCTGCAGGGATAGCTACCCCTCCCTGGAAGGGAGGGGTTAGGGGCGGGTAGGCGAGCCCAGTGAGACTTCCTGCCGAGTCGCAGTTTCGGCCGCCTTCGGCGGACCCACCCCCGGCCCCTCCCTTCCAGGGAGGGGGTTGGTCAATCGTCCTCGTCCTCGCGTCCGACCAGGTTCAGCTCGCGGGCCTTGATCTGCCTGGTCATGCACCAGTGCATCAAGGCATCCTCGCGGCCGTGGGTGATCCAGACCTCGCGCGGCTGGAGCTCCTGGATGGTCTCGGTCAGCTCGTCCCAGTCGGCATGGTCGGAGACGATGAGGGGCAGCTCGACGTTGTGCTGGCGGGCGCGCTGGCGGACCCGCATCCAGCCCGAGGCCATGGCAGTGATCGGATCGGGCAGGCGCCTCGACCAGCGGTCGTTGAGGCAGCCGGGCGGGGCGATCACGATCCTGCCCTTGAGCTCGTCCCTGGCGACTCCGGTGGCGGGACGAAGGTCGCCGAGGTCGACGCCGAGTTCCCGGTAGAGGTCGCAAAGCCGCTGCAGGGCGCCGTGGATGTAGATCGGCTCATGATGGCCGCGGCACCTCAATTCCATCATCAGCCTCTGCGCCTTGCCCAGCGCATAGGCGCCGACCAGGACGCATCGCTCCGGATTTTCGTGCAGCCGGGCGAGCAGCCGGTCGATTTCGCTGGCCGTGTCGGGATGACGGAAGACGGGCAGGCCGAAAGTCGCCTCGGTGATGAAGATGTCGCAGGGCACCGGCTGGAAGGGCGGGCAGGTCGGATCCGGGCGGCGCTTATAGTCACCGGAGACGACCACGCGCTCGCCTCCATGCTCGAGCACGATCTGCGCGGAGCCGAGCACATGCCCGGCGGGGACGAAGGTCGCTTCGACCTCGCCGAGCCGGATCACCTCGCCATAGGGGGTCGCCCGCCCGCCCGGCTGCGGTCCGTAGCGGCATTCCATGATCGCCAGGGTCTCGGGAGTCGCGAACACCTCGCCGTGGCCGCCGCGGGCGTGGTCGGCATGGCCGTGAGTGACGAGCGCGCGCGCCTTCGGGACGTTCGGATCGACCCAGGCGTCGGCCGGCTTTATATACAAGCCTTGAGGAAAAGGCTCGATCCAGGAACCGAGACGGGCCATCGGGAGCTATATGGCGGCGATGTCCGCGCAGGCCAAGGTGCGGGCGGATCAAGAGCGGCAGGAAAGAAGGAGCGGTTGAGATGGATCTGGGCGGAGGCAATTGGGCGATCTTGAACATCGTCGGCCCGCTGCTGCTGGCGGCGGTGCTGCTGTGGGCGCTGCTCCGCAACCGCAAATCGCGCAACCGCGACGTCGACCGCACCGAGCAGGGCACCCGCGACCTCTATCGCGAGGAAGAGGAGAAAAGGCGGAGCGGCGAAGACCGGACTTCGTGACCTTTTCCCCTCCCTGCACGCAGGGAGGGCAGCTTCTCCCTCCCGCCATCGCAGCCTGGTTCGAAGCCAAGGGCTGGGCCCCGCGCCGCCACCAGCTCGAGATGCTCGCCGCGGCCCGCGCCGGGCGAAGCGCCCTGCTCGTAGCTCCGACCGGGGCCGGCAAGACCCTGGCCGGCTTCCTGCCGTCGCTCGCGGAGCTGGTCGAAGCCCCGACCGAGGGCCTTCACACCCTTTATATCTCGCCGCTGAAGGCGCTGGCCGTCGACGTCCGGCGCAACCTGCTGGCGCCGATCGAGGAGATGGAGCTTGCCATCCGGGTCGAGACCCGAACCGGGGACACCCCGTCGGACCGCAAGGCGCGGCAGCGGGTGCGGCCTCCGCAGATGCTTCTGACCACCCCCGAATCGCTGAGCCTGCTGCTCAGCCACGAGGACAGCGCCCTGCTCTTCGAAAATCTGAGCACGGTCGTGATCGACGAAATCCATGCTTTCGCCACCGGCAAGCGCGGCGACCTCCTGTCGCTGTCCCTGTCCCGGCTGCAGCGCCTCTCTCCCCGGCTCCGGCGGGTAGGCCTCTCCGCCACCGTATCCGACCCCGAGGCCTTCCTGGGCTGGCTCGCCCCCCATGGCGATACCGGCATGGCCGACCTCGTCCAGGGCGAGCCCGGAGCGGCTGCCCGGATGTCCATCATGCTTCCGGAGGAAGACAAGATTCCGTGGGCGGGCCATAGCGGACGCTGGGCGGCGCTCAACGTCATGCGCGAGATCGAGCGGCACAAGACGACGCTGATCTTCTGCAACACGCGCAGCCTCGCCGAGCTCATCTTCCAGGACCTCTGGGCCGTCAACGAGCAGCATCTGCCGATCGGAATCCACCACGGCTCCCTCGCGCTCGAGGCGCGGCGGAAGGTGGAGAATGCCGTCGCCGACGGCCGGCTTCGAGCCCTCGTCTGCACCGCCAGCCTCGACCTCGGGGTGGACTGGGGCGACGTCGACCTCGTCATCCAGATGGGCGCCCCCAAAGGCTCGTCCCGGCTCATGCAGCGGATCGGCCGGGCCAACCACCGCCTCGACGAGCCGTCGGAAGCGATCATCGTCCCGGGCAACCGCTTCGAATATCTCGAGGCCCGCGCCGCCCTGGATGCGGTCGAGGAGGGCGCGCTCGACGCCGAGCATTTCCGCCCGGGCGCTCTCGACGTCCTCGCCCAGCATATCATGGCGCTCGCCTGCGCCGCGCCGTTCCGCGAGGACGAGCTGCTCGAGGAGGTGCGTTCGGCGGCGCCTTATGCGGGCCTCAGGGAAGACACGTTCCTCGCCATCCTCTCCTTCATCGAGAGCGGCGGCTATTCGCTCAGGGCCTATGACAAGTTCCGGCGCATCGCGAAGGACCCGGACGGGCTGTGGCGGGTGTCGCATCCGCGCTTCATCCAGCAGCACCGGATGAACGCCGGGATCATCGTCGACACGCCGCTTTATTATGTCCGCTTCAGGAACGGCCGGCTGCTCGGCACGGTCGAGGACAATTTCGCCGAGACATTGAGCCCGGGCGACACCTTCTTCTTCTCCGGACTGGTGCTGGAGGTCGAGCGGATCGACGGCATCGACCTCATCGTCCACGCGACGTCGAAATCGGCGCGGATCCCGACCTACATGGGCGCCCGGATCGCGATCAGCACCAACCTCGCCGACCGGGTCCGCGCCTTCCTCCACGACCGCAGCCAGTGGGACCGCTTCCCCGATCCGGTGCGCGACTGGCTGAGGGTCCAGGAATATCGCTCCGCGATCCCGGCGCCGGACCAGCTGCTCGTCGAAACCTTCCCGCACGAGAGCATCCACTACATGGCGGCCTACAGCTTCGAGGGCTGGAACGCCCATCAGTCGCTGGGAATGCTGATCACGCGGCGGATGGAGAGCGCGGGGCTGAAGCCGCTGGGCTTCGTCGCCAACGATTATGCGATCGTCTGCTACGGGCTGGAGCCGATCGCCGATCCCGCCGCGCTCTTCTCCGCCGACATCCTCGAGCAGGAGTTCGTCGACTGGGTCGAAGGCTCGCTCCTGCTGAAGCGCGCCTTCCGCGAGGTGGCGGTGATCGGCGGCCTCGTCGAGCGCGCCCATCCGGGCAGGCGCAAGACCGGCAAGCAGGTCACTTTCTCGACCGATCTCATCTACGACGTGCTGAGGCGCTACGAGCCCGACCATCTGCTTCTCAAGGCCGCCTGGGCGGACGCCCGCGAGAAGATGACCGATGTCGGCCGCCTCGCCCGCCTGCTCGACCGGGCGCAGCGGACGATGCTCCACGTCGAGCTCGACCGGGTTTCGCCGATGGCGGTTCCGGTCCTCACCATCATCGGCCGCGAGCGCATGCCGCAGGGGACGGTCGACGACCAGTTGCTGATCGAGGCGGAGAGCCTGGCCGAAACGGCGATGCGGATCGATTGAACCGGGCCGGGACGGGTCAGCGGGCCGCCTTTCCGCCCGTCCGCGACAGGACCAGACCGACCGCCGCCATCGGCCAGCTTATGCGTTCAGGCTTGCCGTCCGTCGCCACCCCGCTCGACTGCCCTGTCGTCGCCGCGGCAGCCGCCGCGGGCCGCGCGGGCAGTCCCGCCTCGATCGCCTGCTGGCGCTCGAGCTCGGAGTTCATCTCGCCGCCCATCAGCACGATATAGGCGCTGAGGTAGAGCCAGGTGAGGAAGACCACGACCCCGCCCAGCGAGCCGTAGGTGGCGTTGTAATTGCCGAAATTGGAGACGTAGAAGCCGAAGCCCAGGCTGCCGGCGAGCCAGAGGAGGGTGGCGGTCGCCGATCCCGGGGTGATCCAGGCCCAGGGCGCGTCCGGACGGTTGGGGGCGTAGCGGTAGACGGCGGCGAGGCCGGCCCCGACCGCGACCACGGCCACCGCCCAGAACAGGATCTGGAACAGGTTGTGCGTCCAGCCGGGGAAGCCGGGGAAGAAGGCTTCGACCCATCCCATCACCGAAATTCCGGCGGCGGCGATGACGAGGATGACCAGCGCTCCGACCGTCATCAGCAGCGACAGCAAGGTCGACTTGATGAAGCCCCGGCTCTCCTTGACCTCGTAGGCGATGTTGAGCGCCGTCACGATCGCCCCCGATCCCTTGCTGGCGCCGTAGATCGCGAGCGCGATCGCGACGACGAGGCTCCAGCCCTTGGCCGAGTCGGGCGATTCCGTCATGCTCCTGAGCTGGTCGCCGATCAGCGCCGCGGCGTCCTCGGGCAGGACTCCGAACAGCTGGCGGATATGCTCGGCGACCGTCTCCGGCTCGGCGGCGAGGCCGTAGACCAGCACCGTCGCCGCGAGCAAAGGCACGAAGGCCAGGAAGGCGTAGAAGGCGACTCCGGCGGCGAGCAGCCCGACATTGTCGTCCCCCGCCTCCTTCCAGGTGCGGACGAGGACCTGCCGCCAATCCTTGAGTGCGGGCCAGCGGACGGGTTGGATTGCCATGGTGGCCCCTAACCGGGCGGGGCGTCGGCGGTTCCGTGCGGTTCTTCGGTACGTGCTTCGATACGCCGTTTCGCCAGGCTCAACGGCTACTCAGGATGAGCGGGAGAGGCATATCCCAACCGCTCATCCTGAGTAGGGGCTGAGCCTGGCGAAGGCCCGTATCGAAGGACTAAACCAGCGACCTCGGATTCGAGAACACCCTCGTTACCTCGGGCTCGAAGCTTTCGAGCGGGTCCACCTGGAACCCGGGATCGAAGGCGGGTGCGTCCCAGTCGTCGACCAGCTTCTCGGCGAAGGCGTACCAGCTCTCGCCCCTGAAGCGCTCGCGCCCTTCCGGGTCCTTGCCGAGATGCTCGAAATAATAGCGGCCCTGGAATTCCTGGTGCCAGTAGACGGCGTGGTAGATATCCTCGCGCACGTAGGGCTTGAGCATCTCGGCCGCGATCGGTCCGTGATTGGGGATCGAGAAGAGCTTGCCGAGGTCGTGGCAGAGCGCCGCCACCACCTCCTCGTCGCCGGCGCCGGAGCGGCGGGCGAGGGTTCCGGCCATCAGCGAATGGGTGAGCTGGTTGGCCGCGAAGCCCACCTCGATCGCCTCCAGCCGAGCGAGGCCGTCCATGATCTGGCGGGCGGCGGCCGACTTGATGTGCCTGCCGTGCTCGGCGGCGATATGGGCCCAGTCCTGGGCGGTGCCGTTCCTCATGTCGGTGAACATCGGCTTTCTCCTGTCGGCTGGAGAATTACGCTCCGCCGCCGCCGCTTTCAACGAAAAGCGGCCCCGGCCGGAGCCGGAGCCGCTTCGCCCGAGCCGGCGGATCAGTGCCGCGTCGCCGCGTTGATCGGGATCCGGCGGCCGCTCTCCGCCTCCCGGCTCAGCGGCAGGGTGACGCTGAGGACGCCGTCGCGGAACTCGGCTTTGGCCTTCTCCTCGTCGACTCCCGACGGAAGGGCGATCCGGCGCTCGAAGCGGCCGTAGAAGCGCTCCGAATAGCCGCGCTCGCGATCCTCGCTCTCGCTCTTCTTCTCGCCGCGAAGGGTGAGGATGCCGTCCTCGAGCAGCAGCTCGACGTCCTTCTCGCTCATGCCCGGCACTTCCGCGGTGATCCGGACCTCGCTGTCGGTCCGGCTCACCTCGACCGTCGGCCACGGCATCGCCGAGCCCCGGCCGAGGCCGGGCATCGGGGCCTGGAAGAAATCTTCGAACAGCCTGTCGATGTCGCGCCGCAGGCTCAGGAAGGGGCTCCGTTCCTCGTTGCCGAACAGAGTGGGGGCGCGGTTCTCCTGCCGGCCCCACGGGATGAGATCACGCATAGCCATGATATCCTCCTTCGGTGACTTACAGGGTTGAAGGGCCGCCCGACGGACGCCGGCGCGGCCCCGGCCATCGCCGGCGGTCAGGCCGCCTGGCTCTGGGCGCTGTTGTCGTTTTCGGGCCGCTGGTCGGCGACCTGAGTCCGCGAGCCGCCGATCTCGATCTTCCGGGGCTTCATCTCCTCCGGAATCTCGCGGACCAGCTCGATCGACAGCATTCCGTCCTTCATCTCGGCCGACCGGACCTGGACATAATCGGCCAGGCCGAAGCGGCGCTCGAAGGCGCGGGTGGCGATGCCGCGATGGATGTAGCGGCCCTGGTCGTCGCCGCTCTTGCGGCCGGTGACGATCAGCAGGTTCTGCTGGGCCGTGACGTCGATCTCCTCGGGGCTGAAGCCGGCGACGGCCAGAGTGATGCGGTAGCCGTCCTCGCTGATCCGCTCTAGGTCGAAGGGCGGGTAATTGTCGGCGCCCTGCCAGCCCGTGCCGTTCTCCAGCAGGTCGAACAGCCGGTCGAAGCCGACGGTGGAACGCCGGAAGGGCGTGAAGTCGAAATTGGTCCTCATGTCTGTCCTCCTATCGAGCAACAATGTGAGGAGCGCCCGCGCCCGCGGGCGCTCGTCGGACCCATTAGGCATCCGACGCCGCATAGATAAGAACCCTTCTGGTTTGTTCAAGAGGGTTCGGGCGGAGCTTCACAAGGGCTTTCGCAATCGGTCGCCCGCCGCTAGTTTCGGCTCGCGGAGCCGGGGGGCACGTATTGGAGTAGTCGATGGCGTCCGCGGCGTCCGGTTCGGAGCCCACAAGTCTCTCCTTCCTCGCCGAGGGCGGGGAGATGGGCGAGCGAATCCGCGCCTTCGACTGGCCCGCCTCGCCGCTCGGCCCTCCGGCGGACTGGCCTCAGCCTCTGAAGACCGCGGTCGGAATTCTGCTTTCAACCAAATTCCCGATGTTCGTCGCCTGGGGCCCCGAGCTCCGGTTCATCTACAATGACGGCTATTCCGAGATACTGGGCGACAAGCACCCGCATGCGCTCGGCCACGCCTTCGAGGACATCTGGGCGGAGATCTGGGAGGAGATTCGCCCGATCGTCGACAAAGCGGTGGCCGGCGAGGCCAGCTTCTACGAAAATCTGCCTCTGACCCTCACCCGGAGGGGCTTTCCCGAGCGGACCTGGTTCACTTTGTCCTACAGCCCTCTGCGCGACGAGACGGAGGGCGCCAGGGGCATGCTCTGCACCGTCGTCGAGACGACCCAGACGGTCCTCGCGCAAAGCGACCGGGTCAGCGAGGTGGAGCGCCTCCGGCAGCTGTTCGACAATGCACCCGGCTTCATGGCGGTGGTGCGGGGACCGGACCACGTCTTCGAGATGGCCAACGCCTCCTACCAGCAGCTGGTCGGGCGAAGCGATCTCATCGGCAAGCCCGTCCGGGAGGCCGTTCCCGAAGTGGAGGGGCAGGGCCTCCTGGAGCTGCTCGACAAGGTCTATCGCACCGGCGAGCCCTTTTCCGGCCGGTCGGTGTCCATCGAGCTCCAGCGGCGGCCGGGGGCCCCGCGCGAGGAGCGGCTGCTCGACTTCGTCTTCCAGCCCATCATCGATGCGAAGGGCGCGGTCAGCGGAATTTTCGCCGACGGCTATGACGTCACCGAACGGATCGTCGCCGAGACCGCGCTGCGCGAGAGCGAGGAGCGCTTCCGGCTGATCGCCGATTCCGCGCCGGTGCCGATGTGGGTGACCAAGCTCGACCGCAAGCGCAGCTTCGTCAACCGCGCCTATGTCGAGTTCCTCGGCATCAGCTACGAGGAAGCGGTCGATTTCGACTGGCGCTCCGTCCTCCATCCCGACGACGCGGCCCGGGTCCGCCGCGAATCGATGGCCGGCGAGGCCTCGCTGAGGAAGTTCGAGCTGGTCGCCCGCTACCGAAGCGGTGGCGAGTGGCGCTGGATCCGCTCGGTCTCGCAGCCGCGCTGGGGCCCCCAGGGCGAGCATTGCGGCTTCATCGGCGTCGCCCACGACATTACCGAGCTGAAGCGCGCGGAGGCCGCCCTGCGCGAGGTCAACGAGACGCTCGAGCGGCGGGTGGCGGAGCGGACGGCCGACCTCAGCGCGGCGCTCGACCGGCTTCAGTCCGAGGTCGGCGAGCGGCTGCGCGCCGAGGAAGCGCTCCGGCAGGCGCAGAAGATGGAGGCGGTGGGGCAATTGACCGGGGGCATCGCCCACGATTTCAACAACCTCCTCACCCCGATCATGGGCGGTCTCGAGCTGATCGCCTCGAAGGTGGAGGATCCGAGGCTCAAGCGAATCGCCGAGACGGCGCTGGAATCGACCCGGCGCGGCGCGAAGCTGACCGGCCAGCTTCTGGCCTTCTCGCGAATCCAGCGGATCAGCATGGGGCCGCTCGCGGTCAACGAGGTGATCGAGGCGATGCAGCGCCTGCTTCATCACACGATCGGCGGCGGGGTCCGGATCGAGACCCGTCTCGATCCGCGGACGGGCCATGGCATTTGCGACGCCAACCAGCTCGAGAACGCGATCCTCAACCTCGCCATCAACGCCCGCGACGCGATGCCGGACGGCGGCACCCTCACCATCTTCACCGACCGGGTGTGGCTGGAGGACGAGCCCGACCATCCCGCCGGCGAGTTCGTCCGGATCACCGTCGCCGACACCGGCCAGGGCATGCCGGCGGACGTTCTGGCGAGGGCCGTCGAGCCCTTCTTTTCGACCAAGCCGCTGGGCAAGGGGACCGGCCTTGGCCTCGCCCAGGTCTACGGCATCGCCCAGCAGGCCGGAGGGACCCTGCGCATCGACAGCGAGGTCGGCAAGGGGACGTCCGTCGATATTCTTCTGCCCAGCGCTCCCGCGTCCGCCCAGGCGGCGGGGGAAGCGCGCCGCGACCAGGAGGCTTCGTGCGGATCCGTCGCCGGGTCGCGGGTGCTGGTCGTCGACGACGATGACGATGTCCGTGCCTTCCTCGCCGAATCGCTGGAGGCGATGGGCTGCACGATCGTGTCGGCCGCGTCGGGGCCGCGGGGGCTGGAGTCGCTGCGGGCAGGCAGGCCCGACCTGGTCCTGCTCGATTATGCGATGCCGGGCATGAACGGAGCCGAGGTCGCCCGCGCCGCCAGGGGCCTTCATCCCGGACTGCCGATCGTCTTCGTCACCGGCTATGCCGAAAGCGAGCAGCTGGAAGCCGCGCTCGGCGGCGACGTCCCCGTCCTGCGCAAGCCCTTCACCCTCGCCGAGCTGTCGGCGGCGGTCGAGGAGAATGTTTTGCCTCCCCATGCGCAGCATGGGGAGGGGGACCACCCGTAGGGTGGTGGAGGGGTGACACGGCGCAGGCCTGCTCCAGATCACCCCTCCACCATGCTTCGCATGGTCCCCCTCCCCATCGCTTCGCGACAGGGAGGCAAAGGGCTCTTGAACCCCTGAAACCCTAACCTAAATCACGCTCGCCGGGCGACCCGTCGATGGTGTCCGCGCCTGTATCCGCGAGGGGCGATGCGCTCTTTGCCGCCGCTCCTCACGATGTTGCTCAAACGGAGGACATTGCCATGAGAAGCTTCGATTTCACCCCCTATCGCCGTTCCACCGTCGGGTTCGACCGCCTGTTCGACTTCCTCGAAAGCGCGCGCGCCGAGCAGTCCGACAATTATCCGCCCTACGACATCGAGAAACTGAGCGACGACCGCTACCGGATCACGCTCGCCGTCGCCGGCTTCTCGTCGGCCGACATCGACATCACCGCCCGCCAGAACATGCTGGTGGTGGTCGGCCGGAAGGCGGAGAACCGCAACAAGGACGGCAATTTCCTGCACATGGGGATCGCCACCCGCGCCTTCGAGCGCCGTTTCGAGCTCGCCGACTTCGTCCGGGTCGAGGCCGCCGACATGAAGGACGGCCTGCTCTCGATCGAGCTGGTCCGCGAGATCCCCGACGCGATGAAGCCGCGCAAGATCGAGATCGGCACCGGCCGGTCGCACACCATCGAGGCCGAGAAGGCGCCCCAGAAGGAGCCCGAGGTCGCGTAACCTCGTGCCTCCCCATCGAAGATGGGGAGGGGGACCGCCGAAGGCGGTGGAGGGGTGACCTGGCTCGGAATCCGCAACCGGTCACCCCTCCACCATGCTTCGCATGGTCCCCCTCCCCGTCGCTTCGCGCCAGGGAGGCAAAAAGCGATTCATCCCCCGTTTACCCGCGAAGGCGCACTCCTCGCGGATGCGGTTCCTGAAAAAGCTCGCCAACCCGTTCGTCCTCGTCGCCGAGGGTTTCGTCGTCGGCGCCATATTGTTCGCATCCGCGACGCCAGACCTGATCGACTCGACTCCGGCGAGCGCCCCGGCGGCGCTCGATTCGACGGTTATCCCCAACCCTTCGCGCTGAAGGCTTGAACCTTGCACGGCCCCGGCTATAGCTGGGACATGGTTCGCTTTTCGTTCTGTGGCCACGAGCTGATGGCGCTGCCGCAGGGCGCGCTGTTCTGGCCGTCGCGCCGGGCCCTGCTCGTCGCCGACCTCCATCTCGAGAAAGCGAGCTGGTTCGCGCGGCTCGGCCAGATGCTTCCGCCTTACGATTCGATCGCCACCCTCGCGGACATCACCGCCCTCGCCGTCTCGACCGGGACGGAGGAGATATGGTGCCTCGGCGACAGCTTCCACGACCGCCACGGCTGCGACCGCCTTCCGGCCCGCGCCCGCGAAATGCTCACCGCGCTGACCGGAGCGACTCGCTGGACCTGGATCACCGGCAATCACGATCCCGGTATCGCCGATCATTGTGGCGGCGACATCGTCGAGGAGGCCGAGGTGGACGGGCTCCTGCTCCGCCACGAGGCCGATCCGGGCGAGACCCGGCCCGAGCTGTCCGGCCATTTCCATCCCAAGCTTCGGATCCACCATCGCGGCCGCAAGGTCTCCCGCCGCTGCTTCGTCGCGACGGAGAGGAAGCTGATCCTGCCCGCCTTCGGCTCGCTGACCGGGGGGCTGGACGCAGGCCATCCGGAGATCGTCCGCGCCGTCGGGCCTAAGGCGGAGGCCCTGGTGCCGGTGGCGGACCGGCTGCTGAGGTTCCCGCTGGCGGCTTAGGTCAATCTCGCCCTCATCAAGCCCCGCACCGCATTCCCCACGAAGAACCCGCCTTCCAGATCCTCCGCGCGCAAATCCGCCTCCTCGGCGCGCCCGGCCTCGATCAGCGCCTCCCTCAGCACCCCCGGGAGAAGCCCGCGCACCAGCGGCGGGGTCAGCAGCCTTCCGCTCCGCTCGACGAACAGATTCGTGAAACTGCCCTCGGTCAGGAACCCGTCGGGGTCGGCGAACACCACCTCGAACGTCCCCGCCGCCGCCCGAGCCTCGTCGTGGAAACGCCGGTCGCTGGTCTTGTGGCGGAGGCGGAAATCCTCCCGCTCCACCGGCAGCGGCGCCAGCGCCACCGCGACCGCCTCTTCGGGCGGCGCCGGCAGCGGCCGCGATTCGATCGCCAGGGCGCCGCTGCTCGACAGCAGCAGCCTGAGCCTTCGCGCGTCCCTCAGGAAGAAGGTCGCCGCCTGCAGCTCGTTCCTCGCATGGTGGCGGTCGAAGCCGAAGCCCAGGGCCTCGGCGCTCCGTTTCATCCGCGCCAGATGGCGGTCGAGCTCGGCGATCCCCTCGCTCGGGTCGAAGCGCATCGTCTCGATCAGGTCGAAGCGCCGGCTTGTGGCCACAAACTCTCCCTTCGCCAGGCATTCGCGCCATTCGTCGGCGGCGACGCTGTCCGCCACGATCCCCGAGCCGAGGCCGATCCGCGCCAGGCTCTCGCCGTCGCGCAGGACCAGGGTCCGGATGGCGACATTGAACGCGGCTTGGCCGTCCGGCGCAAGCCTGCCGATACTACCGGTATACGGGCCCCGCTGTTCCCTCTCGAGCTCGGCGATGATCTCCATCGCCCGGATCTTGGGCGCGCCGGTCACCGAGCCGCAGGGGAAGATCGTCTCGAGCAGATCGACGGCGTCGCGCTCCGCCTCCAGCTCGCCCACCACCGTCGAGGTCATCTGGAGCACCGTCGGATAGGTTTCGACGTCGAACAAAGCGGGCACCTTCACCGTCCCCGGCTCGCACAGGCGCGACAGATCGTTGCGAAGCAGGTCGACGATCATCAGATTTTCCGCCCGCTGCTTGGGATCGCCGCGAAGCGCCTCCGGGTCGCTCCCCGCCGGCGCCGTGCCTTTCATCGGCCGCGCCGTCACCAGCCCCGCCTCCAGCGTGAAGAACAGTTCCGGCGAGAAGGAGAGCAGCCAATGCTCGCCGGTATAGACCACTGCGCCCCATCCCGCCCGCGCTCTCGGACGGATCGCCGCGTAGAGGGCCAGCGGGTGCCCGGCGGTCGCCGCGTCGGCCGGGAAGGTCAGGTTGGCCTGGTAGATGTCCCCTTCGAGAATATGCTCCAGCGCCCGCGCCACGGCCGCCTCGTGCGCCTCGCGCCCGATCCGGGGCCGCGGCCGCCCCGCCCACGCCCCCGCCGGGTCCGGCAGCAGCGCCGCCGGGTCGACCTCCTCCCAGCCGTCGAACAGCCCGAACCAGAGCAGGGGAGTACCGCTCCCGCCGGCCGGACGCGCCAGCGGCGCCAGCCTGGGCTCCAGGGCATGGCCGGCTTCATAGGCGATGAAGCCGGCGGCGTGCCGCCCGCGCAGCCGTTCCAGAGCGGGCGCGACCTCCTCCGGCCGCCGCGCCTCCACCAGGTGCGCCGGCCGCCGGTAGAGCCGGGCGCCGCCGTCATACTCAAGAAGCACGAACGGCTCCCCGGCTTGCCAGAAGCGCCGCTTAGGCCCATCTGCCCCGGCGTCAGGAGAGTTTTGCTTGGTCACCAGCGTATTCGACCTTTTCAAGATCGGGGTCGGCCCGTCGAGCTCCCACACGATGGGGCCGATGACGGCCGCGTGCCGCTTTGTCGAGGCGCTGTCGCAAAAGGCTCTCCTGGAGCGCACGGGGCGGGTCCTCGCCGAGCTCTACGGATCGCTCGCTCTGACCGGCAAGGGCCACGCCACCGACCGCGCCGTCCTGCTCGGGCTGTCGGGCGAGCGCCCCGACCGGATGGATCCGGACGCGGCGGATGCCGTGATCGCCGCGATCCGGGGCACCGGCCGGCTTCGCCTCGCCGGCCGCAAGGAGATCGCCTTCGACGAGTCGCGCGACCTCAGGTTCCTCCAGCGCGAGCGGCTTCCCCACCATTCGAACGGAATGCGCTTCACGGCCTATGACGGCGGCGGCGAGGTGCTGGAATCCGCCGTCTCCTATTCGGTCGGCGGCGGCGCCGTGGTCGACGAGGCGGCGATCGCCGGCAACGCGCCGCCCGAGGGGCTGTGGGACGTTCCCTATAATTATCGCTGCGCGGACGAGCTGCTCGCCATGGCGGAGCGGGGCGGCCTGACCATCGCGGAGATCGCCCGCGCCAACGAGCGCGCCGCCTTGCCCGACGACGAGATCAACCGCCGCCTCTTCGCTATCGTCGAGGCCATGTCGGCCTGCATCGACAGAGGCATCGGCCGCGGCGGAATCCTTCCGGGAGGCCTCAACGTGAAGCGCCGGGCGCCGGGCCTTCACAAGCTCCTCCTCGACCGGGCCGAGCGGACGCTGTCCGATCCGCTTACCGTCCTCGACTGGGTGAACCTTTGGGCGCTCGCGGTGAACGAGGAGAATGCCGCCGGCGGCCGCGTCGTCACCGCCCCCACCAACGGCGCCGCCGGGATCGTCCCCGCCATCCTGCGCTACTATCAGCGCTTCACCCCCCATTCGAACGAGGAGGGGGTGCGTACCTTCCTGCTCACGGCGGCCGCGATCGGCTCGCTGTTCAAGGAGAATGCCTCCATCTCCGGCGCCGAGGTCGGCTGCCAGGGCGAGGTCGGGGTCGCCTGCTCGATGGCCGCCGCCGGGCTCACCGCGGCCTTGGGCGGAACGCCGTGGCAGATCGAGAATGCGGCCGAGATCGGCATGGAGCACAATCTCGGCCTGACCTGCGATCCGGTCGCCGGCCTCGTCCAGGTCCCCTGCATCGAGCGCAACGCGGTCGGCGCGATCAAGGCGATCGAGGCGAGCCGCCTCGCCCTGGTCGGCAACGGCGACCATCTGGTCAGCCTCGACCAGGTCATCGAGACGATGCGCAAGACCGGCCTCGACATGAACGAGCGCTACAAGGAAACCTCGCTCGGCGGGCTCGCGGTCAACGTCGTCGAATGCTGAGGCCAGTTCCCCTCCCTGCAAGGGAGGGGCCGGGGGTGGGTAGGCGAGCGAAGCGAGACTTCTTCGGACCCGGAGTTTCGGCCGCCTTCGGCGGACCCACCCCCTGCCCCTCCCTTCCAGGGAGGGGAGTCCCTTGCCCGCCGTCACCGGGGATCGTAGCGTCCGCCCGCCTTCTGCCCCAAGGAGTCATCATGCGCCTTCGCCCCGTCCTGCTCGCCGCCGCCGCCTTCCTCGCCGCTCCCGCCCTCGCCGCGGTCGAAAAGCCCGCGGCCATCGTCGCCGACGGCATCCCCGCCGTCCCCGACGAGCTCGCCGAGCGCACCCGCCCCTACATGGAGTTCCGCACCGCCGGCCTTCAGGGCTGGAATCCGGCCAGGCGCTCGCTCGCCATCACCACCCGCTTCGGCAACACCGCCCAGGTCCACGAGGTCGCGCGCCCGCTCGGAATGCGCCGCCAGATCACCTTCGAGGCCGACGCCATCGCCGGCGCCTCCTGGGCCCGCAAGATCGGCGACGTCCTCGTCATCCAGAAGGATGTCGGCGGAAGCGAGTTCTGGCAGCTCTACGTGCTCGACAACGGCCGCCTGCGGATGATCACCGACGGCAAGAGCCGCAACTCGATCAACGCCTGGAGCCATGACGGCCGCTGGCTCGCCTATACCTCCACCCGCCGCAACGGCGCCGACAACGACATCTACATCGTCGATCCGCGCAACCCGGCCAGCAACCGGATGGTCGCCCAGGTCAAGGGCGGCGGCTGGGGTGTTTCCGATTTCGCCCCGGACGGCCGAAGCGCGATCGTCACCGAATATCTTTCGATCACCAAGAGCAACCTCTACCGCCTCGACGTCGCCACCGGCCGGATGACGCCGATCGGCGACCATTCGAAGCCCATCTCCTACGGCGGCGCCCAGTTCGCCCCCAACGGCACCTTGTGGGTGACGTCGGACGAAGGCTCCGACTTCCAGCGCCTGGGAATCCTCAACCCCGCCACCGGCCGCTTCACCGCAGTGGCGCCGGAGCCGCGCTGGGACGTCGAGAATTTCGACATCTCGGACGACGGCCGCTTCATCGCCTACACGGTCAACGAGGCCGGCATCAGCCGCCTCAAGCTGCTCGACACCCGCACCCGCCGGAGCCGCGCGGTCGCCGGCCTTCCCGTCGGCACGATGGGCGGCCTCGAGGTGGCGCCCTGGGGCGACGTCGCGGTCAGCGTCTCCTCCGCCCGCTCGCCCTCCGACGTCTATGTCGTCAATCCCAGGACCCTCGCCGTCACCCGCTGGACGGAGAGCGAGACGGGCGGCCTCGATCCGCGGCGCAACGTCGAGCCGGTGCTGGTCGAGACCACCAGCTTCGACGGGGAGAAGGTCTCGGGCTTCCTCTACCGCCCCGATCCGGCGCGCTTCCCGGGGCGCCGGCCGCTCATCATGAGCATCCACGGCGGGCCCGAGGGCCAGTCCCGCCCCGGCTTCCTCGGCCGCAACAATTACCTCGTGAACGAGCTCGGAATCGCCCTCTTCTATCCCAACGTCAGGGGCTCGACCGGCTTCGGCAAGCGCTTCGTCGCGCTCGACAACGGGCCCGACCTTCGCGAGAATTCGGTGAGGGACATCGGCGCCTTCCTCGACGTCCTCGCCCGCGATCCGGCCCTCGATCCGGAGCGCTTCGCGGAGACCGGCGGAAGCTACGGCGGCTATATGTGCTATGCCAGCGCGATCATGTACGGGAACCGCTTCAAGGCGGCCAATTGCATCGTCGCCATCTCCAACTTCGTCACCTTCCTCGAAAACACCCAGAGCTACCGCCGCGACCTGAGGCGGGTCGAATATGGCGACGAGCGCGATCCGGTGCAGAGGAAGAAGCTGCTCGCCATCTCGCCGCTCACCCGGATCAAGGAGCTCCGGCTGCCCTTGATGGTGCAGACGGGCGGCAACGATCCGCGCGTTCCCGCCTCGGAGGCGGAGCAGGCGATTAAGGCCGTGCGCCGCAACGACGGCACCGCCTGGCACCTCCTCGCCGAGGACGAGGGCCACGGCTTCGCCAAGAAGGCCAACCAGGATTACGCCTTCTGGACCAGCCTTATGTTCTGGCAACGCCACCTGCTCGGCGAGCGCGAGCGGCGCGGGACGGAATAAGGCACGCCGAGCCGTCCAGTCCGCCGCCCGTCCAGACGTTCGGCTGTGGGCCGAGCGCTTGTGCCGGCTCCCGGGGCCGCAGGCGCCAATTTCAAAGAGAAGGCGCAAAGCCGCAAAGGCGCGACGTAGAGCACCCCCCTTTTTCTACGTCGCGCCTTTGCGCCTTCCCTCAAAAAATCCAGGGCCTGCCGGCCCGTGCGGAAACGCGCACGATGCCCTTACGTCAGACCGCGAGGCGGCTCGGCCATGGATGCCGAAACAGGTCCGGCATGGCGCCTTGCCAAGTGACTTATTCTAATAATACACATGCTCTCCATCTGGCGGGAGGGCGGGCATGATCGATCGGCGCGGCATGTTGTCGGGGGCGGCGATGCTGGCCGCCGCCCCCCTTCTTCCCGCCGCCGCCCAGGCCCCGGCGGTATTGCCCACGCGCGAGGAGAAAATCTCCCGGGCCGCCGGCGAGACCCGGCTTCGGCTCGACTATCGGAGCGGCCGCTTCGCCGGCCCGGCCTGGGACTGGCTGCTGGAGCGGGGGCGCGCCGCCCATTTCTTCCTGCTCGGCGAGGAGCATGGCATCGCCGAGAATCCGAAGCTCGCCGGCCAGATCTTCGCCGCACTCGTCCCCTCCGGCTATTCGAAGGTCGCGGTCGAGATCTCGCCGCCCATGGCCGAGGAAATCGACTCCGCCCTCACCCGAGGCGGCCTTGCCGGGCTCCGGCGGATGTTCGCCAGCCGCGCCTCCAACACCGCCTTCTTCGGAATGCGCGAGGAGGCCGAGTGGCTCGCCGCGGCCCGCTCCGCGCTGCCCGGCGGCAGGCCATTCCTGTGGGGAGTCGATTACGAGGCCTTCGCGGACCGGCACCTGCTCGGACTGCTCGGGCCGAAGCGCAAGCCCGCCGCCGCCGCGGCAGCGCTGGAAAGGCTGGAGCGGGCGTCGCGGGAATCCTGGGCGAAGTTCGAGGCCACGGGCGACTACAAACATATGTACACGTTCAGCGGCGATCCGGCGCTCGTCCGCGCCGTCCGCTCCGCCTGGCCGAGGGCCGATGCGCAATCCTCTGAAATCCTGGACACGCTCGAGCAGACGTTCGAGATCAACCGGCTCTGGATCGACAAGCGCGCCTGGGAGTCGAACCGGCGCCGCGCCGCTCACCTGCGCTCCAACTTCCTGCGCCGCTGGCGCTCGGCCGGAACGGCGGAGCCCCGCATCTTCCTGAAGCTTGGCGCCTCGCACCTCATGCGCGGCCGCAACACCACCGGCACCTTCGATCTCGGCACCCTGGTGCCCGAGCTGGCCGAGATCGAAGGCAGGAAGGCGTTCAGCCTGCTCGTCCTCCCCGGCCCCGGCACGCGGATCGCCGGCTTCGACCCCAGGACCTTCGGGGTGATCCCCCAGAAGGTCGAAGGCGCCGAATATATGAAGGGCCTGCAGCCGATCATCGCCGCGGCCCATCCCGACGCTTTCACCCTCTTCGACACCAGCCCGCTCCGCCCCGTCCTCGGCCGAGCCCAGGACGCCGACTCGCACCTAGCCGGTTTCGTCCACGGCTACGACGCCATCCTCATCCTCACCGGCTCGACCCCCTCGTCGGCGCTGTAGCCGCGTCACCCTGAACGCGTTTCAGGGGCCGGCGTGTCGCCCGTCCAGACGTCCGGCTGTGGGCCGGGGGCTTGGGCCCGCTCCCCGGCGCCGCAGGCGCCAATTTCAAGAGAAGGCGCAAAGGCGTAAAGGCGAGACGTAGAGCACCCCTTTTCTACGTCGCGCCTTTGCGCCTTTGCGCCTCCCCTTCAAAAATCCAGGCCCCGCCGGCCGGCGAGGAGACGCGCACGATGCGATAGCGGCAGACTGCGGAGCGGCTCGGCCCTGGATGCTGAAACGAGTTCAGCATGACGGGGCCCGGGACTAGCGCGCCTTCGCCGCCAGCCATTCCTCGATCGCCCAGTAAGCCGAGCGTGCGCCTTTCGCCTCGTCGGCGATGCCGGTGGCGAAATAGGCGATTCCGGTGCCGCGTCCGGGATCGATCCACAGGCCGGATTTGACTCCATAGGCGTCGCCGGCATGGCCGTAGCGCGTCCGGCCGTCGCCGGCCGGATCGTCTTTGGGAGGGCATGAGGCGAGGATCTGCACCGACAGGCCGTAGCCGCAATAGAAGCCCTTCTCCTGCTCGCCGTTCGTCCCGTCGAAGCGCCAGTGCGGCCTCATCATCTCGGCCACGCTCGCTTCGGAGAGGAGCCGGCCGCCGTCGGCGAGCCGGCCCTTGCGCAGCAGCAGCTGCCCGACCGCCGCCAGATCGCGGACCGAGATTCGAAGCCCGCCCTGGGGCGAGAACAGGCCGCCATGGGTGCCGATCCGATAGGTCGAGAGGTCGCAGCCGCCGTCCGCGGCGGGAACGACGAGGCAGGCCGGCCGCTTGCCCTGATGGTCGTCGCGAAGCACCTCGCCCGCCGCCGAATAGAGCACCACCGCGCGCGCCACGGCGGTATCGGAGCAGGTCGACCAGTTGAAGCAGGCGTCGAGATTCATCGGCTTCAGCACCAGCCGGTCGATCAGCCGGTCGAAGCGCTCGCCGGTCACCTTCTCCATCGCCGTCGCGACGACCGGAAAGCCGAGGTTCGAATAACGATAGAAGCTTCCGGGCCGGTGGGCCGGGTCGAAGGCCTTCGGCTCCCCGACCCGCGCCTCGACGGTTCCGCCGAGCGGGATCACGTAATCGACCTCGTCCCGAAGGCTCGAGCGGTGCGAGAGCAGCATCCGCAAGGTGATCGCATCGTCGGGAAAAGCGGGGTTGCGAAGCCGCCACCCCAGATAGTCGGAGACGTCGCGGTCGAGGTCCAGCTTGCCCTGCTCGACCAGCCGCATCGCGCCCAGGGCGACGACGAGCTTGCTGATCGAGGCGATCCGCACCGGATCGTCGAGAGTGAGCGCGCGTCCGCTGCCCCGGTCCGCCGGACCGCTGGCGGCGGAGCCGGTGATCCGGTCCGAATCGAACGTCGCCCAGGCATAAGCGGCATGGGCCGGCGCGGCGGCTTCCGGCTGCGGGCGCGCCGTCGCGCACGCCGCCGCCGTCAGCGCGGCGAGAAGGACCAGCGCGCCTCTCACCGGTCGCGCCCTCGGCGCCGGCGCCCGCCGCCCGATTCTTCGGCTTTCTCTTCCCCGGCCTCCTCGGCGGCTTCCGCGGCCTCCTCGGCCGCTTCGAGCTCGGCGATGCTGGTCGGTCCGAGCCGGGCCGTCACCGCCCAGATCGCCGCCGCCACGATCAGCAACGCGGCCGCGAGCGAGCCCAGCAGCTGCGCTCCGCCGCCGTCTTTCCTCGCAGGCTCCTCCGCCATTCGCGCCTCCTCAGACCAGATGCTCGGCCGCGGCGGAGAACCAGGTCGCCCAGAACAGCAGGAAGACCGAGATGCCGAGCGCGGGCAAGAGACGATTGAGCCGGTGCATCCGGCGGATGACGGCGATCTTGAACGCCAGGACCAGCAACAGCGCCACGGCCAGGACGATGTGGAGCGCCGCATCGTCCTCGAAGCCGAAATAGCCGATGCACATGATCGCGACGGTCAGAGTCACCGCGACGATGCTGTCGCCGATCGCCCGATGCGCCTTCGACGCCGGCAAGGGCTTCAGGAAGGGCAGGCGCAGCTTGCCGTAGCCGACCGCCATCAGCCCCACCTGATAGGCCGCGAGCAGGGCAACCACCGTGGCGAGCACGATCTTCACCTCCGTCACGTTGCCGCGGGTCAGCGCCACCAGGAATTCTTCCATCGCCACGCAGCGTAGCGGCCGTCGGTCCAACTGGAAACCGCTCGCCTGCCCGTCACCTCGAGCTGGTTTCAGGGTCGATCACCTCGCCCGCCCGTACGTTTGGGCGGTGACCGGCACGGCCGAGGCGGCCGATTGAAGTAGAAAGTTCGAGGTCCGAGGAATAGGATTTCACGAACAGGATTTCGACTGTCATGCTGGCCGCGAATCGGATCGACTCGGAGATGCGTGTGGGGGTTCCTGGAAGTTTCGGCCGGCGCTGGACCGCCGCCAGCGCCTTCACTGGAAACAAAGGGTTTTCTGCGGCGATCAGCGTGATTTTTGTGACCTTCGGACTGGTCGCGGCGCCAGCGTCCGTCCCGGCCCAGGCGCCGCGCGAATGGACCCCCGCGCAGGCGCAGGCGGTCCTCGACAAGACCCAGACCATCCGCCTCGCCCCCTCGCTCGCCCACCTGACGCCCGGCGAGCGTGTCGCCGTGGACAAGCTGCTCGAGGTCGGCCGCATCTTCCAGGACGTCTACGAGCAGCAGCGGCACCGCGACGCGCTCACCGTACGCGCTGCCCTCGCGCGGCGCACCGATCCGCACGGCCGCGCCCTCTACACCCTATACCGGCTCAACCAGGGACCGATCGCGACCACTCTCGACAACAAGCGCGAGCCGGTGACCGCCACCGCCGCAGCGCCGCCGGGCAAGAACGTCTATCCCTGGGACCTCACCAGGGCCGAGTTCGACTCCTGGCTCGCCGCCCATCCCGCCGAGCGCGCCCGGCTCACCGACCTTCGATCGGTCGTTCGCCGGGCCGAGCCGGCCGTGCTCAAGCGCGATCTCGCCAAGCTGCGCCAGCATCCGGTCATCGACTCGCTCCATCCGGGGCTTCGCGCCCGGCTCGAGGCGCTGGCCCGGAAGCCGAACCGCTCCACACTCTACGCCGCTCCTTATTCGCTCGCTTATGCCGACGAGATGGTTCGAAGCCACCGGCTGCTCAACGAAGCGGCGGACGCCGTCGAGGCGTCCGACTCTCAATTCGCCCGCTATCTTCGCAACCGCGCCCGCGACCTGCTCAGCGACGATTACGAATCGGGGGACGCCGCCTGGCTCAAGGGGCGGTTCAGGAATCTCAACGCGCAGATCGGCGCCTACGAGACCTATGACGACGAGCTGATCGGCACCCGCGCCTTTTACGGCCTCAGCCTGCTCGCCACCCGCACCCGCGAATCGGCCGAGCTGCGAGCGGCGATGAAAGGCATTCAGGAGCTGGAGAATTCGCTCCCCTACGAGCGGCGGCGGCGGGTGATGGAGGACATTCCGGTCGGCGTCTACGACGTCGTCGCCGATTTCGGCCAGACCCGCGGCGGCAACACCGCCACCAACCTGCCGAACGAAGCCTATCTCGTCGAGCGCTACGGAAGCATCATCCTGCTTCGCGCCAACATCATGCGCAATCCGGACATCTTCCAGGGCTCCGGCGACATTTTCGGCGCCGCCATCGTCCCCGCCCAGGCCGCGCACCTCACCGCCGATTCCAATTTCTACCGGACCTTGTGGCACGAGGTCGGCCATTATCTGGGGCCGGACGTCACCGCCTCCGGCCAGACTCTCGATATCATCGGCGCCGACGCCAATCTGCTCGAGGAGCTCAAGGCGGACCTCGTCTCCCTGTACGTCGCGAAGGAGCTGAGGCGCCGGGATTATTACAGCGAGGACCAGCTTCGCGCCGTCTACGCCAGCGGCATCCTGCGCACTCTCCAGAACAACCGGCCGAGGCGCGAGCAGCCCTACAACATGATGCAGCTGATGCAGTGGAACTGGTTCCTGGACCGCAAGGTGCTGAGCTTCGATCCCGCCACCGCGAAGCTGAGCATCGACTATGACCGCTATCACGACGCGGTGCGCGATCTCCTGAAGCAGGTGATCGCCATCCAGGAAGCCGGCGACGCCGGAGCCGCCGCCGCCTTCGTCGACCGCTGGGGGAGCTGGGACGAGGCGCTCCACGGCCGGGTGGCGGCCAACATCCGCGCCCAGCAGCGCTACCGCTTCCGCCTGTTCGAATATGCGGCGCTGGGGCAATAGCTCCTCCCCGGAACGGGGAGGGGGCCGCCGGCGAAGCCGGTGGTGGAGGGGTCCCGGCGTATGAGCGGCCGAGGTGCCCGACCCCTTCACCAGCCTACGGCTGGTCCCCCTCCCCGTTCCGGGGAGGAGCGAGCAGCCACCGCACCACCATCTCCGCCGCTTCCTCCGCCGACATCGCCGCCGCGTCGATCCGGATCTCCGGGGCCTCGGGCGGCTCGTAGGGCGAGCCGATTCCCGTGAAGTTGGGGATCCGCCCGTCCCGCGCCTTGGCGTAAAGCCCCTTCGGGTCGCGCGCCTCGGCGACGTCCAGCGGTACGTCGACGAACACCTCGACGAACTCCCCCTCGCCGAGCATCTCGCGAACCATCCGCCGCTCGGCGCGGAACGGGCTGATGAAGGCGGCGAGCACGATCAGGCCGGCGTCGAGCATCAGCCGCGCCGTCTCGCCCACCCGGCGGATATTCTCGGCGCGGTCGGCGTCGGAGAAGCCGAGGTCGCGGTTGAGGCCGAGCCGGACATTGTCGCCGTCGAGCAGGAAGGTGTGCCGGCCCCCGAGGTGAAGCTTCTTCTCGACCAGGTTGGCGATGGTCGACTTGCCCGCGCCGGAGAGGCCGGTGAACCAGAGCAGCCGAGGCTTCTGCCCCTTGATCGCCGAGCGGGCTTCCCGGGTCACCTCCAGCGCCTGGGGGTGGAGGTTCTGCGAGCGCCGCAAGGCATGCCGGATCAGCCCCGCCCCGACCGTCTCGTTGGTCACCCGGTCGATGAGGATGAAGCCGCCGAGATCGCGATTGTCCTCATAGGCCTCGAACACCAGGGGCCGGTCGGTCCACAGATTGGCGACTCCGATGCCGTTCAGCCGCAGCCCGTGCGCCGGCACCTGCTCCAGCGTGTTGACGTCGATCTCGTATTTGGGCGTGTGGACGGTGGCGAGAGCGCTCTGGGTGCCCAGCTTCAGCGCATATTGCCGGCCCGCGACCAGCTCGTCGGCCGCCATCCAGACGATCGCCGCCTCGAACTGGTCAGCCACCCCCGGCGGGTAGGCGGCCGAGGCGATGACGTCGCCGCGAGAGCAGTCGACCTCCTCAGCGAAGGACAGCATCACCGACTGGCCCGCCACCGCCTCGTCCAGCTCCGAATCGCCGAGCGCGATCCGGTCGACCGTCGCCCGGGTGCCGGCCGGCATCACCCGCACTCGGTCGCCGCGCCGGACGGAGCCCTGAGCGACCATTCCGGCGAAGCCGCGCCGGCCCTGCCGGTTCACCCATTGCACCGGCATTTCGAACGGCCCGCCGCCGCCCTCCGCGTCCGGGACGACGGCCTCGAGATGGTCGAGCAGGGTCGCCCCCTCATACCAGGGCATCGCCGGCGAGCGCGAAGCGACGTTGTCCCCGGTGAGGGCCGACACGGGGATGGCCATGAAATCGTCGCCCAGGGCGGCATAGTCGGCGACGATGCGGTCGAAGACGGCGCGGTCGTAGCCGACCGAGTCCATCTTGTTGACCAGCAGCACGAAGCGCGACACGCCGAGCAGCCGGCACAGATAGGAGTGGCGCCGGGTCTGGGTGAGAACGCCCTTGGCGGCGTCGACCAGCACCAGCGCCAGCTCGGCCGTCGAGGCGCCGGTGACGAGGTTGCGCGTATATTGCTCGTGGCCCGGCGCATCCGCGACGATGAACTTGCGCCGCTCGGTCGCGAAGAAGCGATAGGCGACGTCGATCGTGATGCCCTGCTCGCGCTCCGCCTCCAGCCCGTCGACGAGCCTCGACAGATCCTCGCCGCACAGCGCGAGCTCGTCGTCGAAGGCGGAGCCGGTCTCGTAGAGCAGCCGTCCCAGCAAGGTCGACTTGCCGTCGTCGACCGAGCCGCAGGTGATCAGGCGGAGAAGCGTCTTCTCCACTAGAAGTAGCCCTCGCGCTTCTTGCGCTCCATCGACGCCGTGCCGTCGCGGTCGATGAGGCGGCCCTGGCGCTCCGACTGGCGGCCGGTGCGCATCTCCTCGATCAGCTCCGGCACCGTCGTCGCGCGGCTCGCGATGGCGCCCGAGAGCGGATAGCAGCCGAGCGTCCTGAACCGGACCCAGCGCTCCTCGACGGCCTCTCCCGGCCCGGGCCTCAGCCGCTCGTCATCGACCATCAGCAAGGTGCCGTCGCGCTCGATCGTCGGCCGCGGCTCGGCGAAATAGAGGGAGGAGACCTCGATCCCCTTCGCCTCGACATATTGCCAGACGTCGAGCTCGGTCCAGTTGGAGAGCGGGAAGATTCGGAAGCTCTCCCCCTTCGCCTTGCGGGCATTGTAGAGCCGCCACAGCTCGGGCCGCTGGCGCTTGGGATCCCAGCGGTGGCCGGCGGAGCGGAAGGAGAAGACCCGCTCCTTCGCCCTCACCCTCTCCTCGTCGCGGCGCGCCCCGCCGATCGCGGCGTCGAAGCGATGGCGGTCGAGCGCCTGCTTCAGCCCGTCCGTCTTCCACATCTGGGTGTGGAGCGCGGAGCCGTGGTCGAGCGGGTTGATTCCGCGCTCCTCCGCTTCCGGGTTGCGGTGGACGATCAGCTCCATTCCCGCCTCGGCGGCGGCCCGGTCGCGAAGCTCGTACATGGCCCTGAACTTCCACATCGTGTCGACGTGGAGGAGGGGAAAGGGCGGCCTGGCGGGCGCGAAAGCGAGCCTCGCGAGGTGGAGCAGCACGGAGCTGTCCTTGCCGGCCGAATACAGCATCACCGGCCGCTCGAACTCGGCCGCCGCCTCGCGCATGATATGGATCGCCTCGGCCTCGAGCCGCTGGAGGTGGGTGAGAGTCATCGCTCCTGTCTCGCGGCGCGATGTTGTGCGGGTCGGATCAAGCTTCTCTCCGTTCGGGCTGAGCTTGTCGAAGCCCTCTCGTTCAGGCGCTAACAGGAAGGAAAGCCCTTCGACAAGCTCAGGCCGAACGGTTGCGGGCCGCGCAGTTGCAACTTCGCCCCGCCCGCGCCATCTCGGCCCCCATGACCGAGCCTCCCATGAAAGCCGCGATCATCCCGGTGACTCCGCTCCAGCAGAATTGCTGCCTTTTGTGGTGCACGAAGACGATGCTCGGCACCTTCACCGATCCCGGCGGCGACCTCGACCGGCTCAAGGCGGCCGCCGGGCAGCATGGCGTGACGATCGAGAAGATCCTCCTCACCCACGGCCATATCGACCATTGCGGCTCGGCCAAGATCCTCGCCGACGAGCTCGGGGTGAAGATCGAGGGGCCGCACATCGCCGACAAATTCTGGATCGACCGGCTGGCCGAGGACGGCGCCCGCTACGGTATCCGGGGCCAGCCGTTCGAATCGGATCGCTGGCTCGAGGACGGCGACACCGCCACCGTGGGCGAGCTGGTCTTCGACGTCTATCACTGCCCCGGCCACACGCCCGGCCACGTCGTCTTCCACCACGCGCCATCGAAGCTCGCCATCGTCGGCGACGTGCTGTTCCAGGGCTCGATCGGCCGCACCGACTTCCCGATGGGCAACCACCAGGACCTGCTGGACGCGATCACCGGCAAGCTCTGGCCGCTGGGCGGCGATACCGCCTTCGTCCCCGGCCACGGCCCGATGAGCACCTTCGCCCGGGAACGCGCGACAAACCCGTTCGTCGGCGACCGGGTGCTCGCGGGCGCCTGAACCCTGGCCGCGATGAAACACGATCAGCCTTTCGTCCGGAGTCACGTGGAGCGTCGATTCCACCAGCGGCGTGTTGAAGGCGGCCAGCGGCTCCACCCGGTAGCCGGTGCGGCTCGGAACGGCGCGACGGCGTCGATCTCGTAGCCGGGGGGCTCCAGAGGAACGGGCGCTTCGGGTGAGCGTTCTGTGGCCGTAATGAAGCCGGCGCTCCTTCTCGCTGCGGCCCTGATGATCGGCGGCTGCGACTCGATACCGGCCGATCCCGACGGAACTCTGGCCCGCGTGCGCGGCGAGGGCCGATTCAGGGTCGGAATGATCGCCTCGGCCGGCCGGCCGATGGTGGCGGACGGGACGGCGGCGCTCCTGAAAGGGCTGTCGGGGGCCACTGGCGCCCGGGCGGCGGTCGAGCACGGTGCCGCCGAGTCGCTTTTGACCAGGCTCGAGGACGGCGATCTCGACCTCGTCGTCGGCGAGTTCGCCGAGAAAAGTCCCTGGGCCGCGAAGGTCACCCTCAGCGAGCCGATCGGCCGGAGGGGGCCAACGATCCTCGCCGCCGCCGCCCGCAACGGCGAGAATGCCTGGATCGCGCTCGTGCACCGGGAAGCGCGCGCCGTCGCCTCGGGCGGCCGATGAGGACGAGGCTCCCCGCGGAGATCGAGGCCGATCTCAGGCGGGCCGTCCGCCTCGAATGGTGGACCATCGCCTGGATGGCCTCGATCATCATCGTGATCGGCCTCGCCATGGGCTCCAGCCAGGCGATGAAGACGGCCTGGGTGGAGGACGTTCTGAGCCTGGTTCCCTCGCTCGTCTTCCTCCTCGCCCTCCATTTCGAGCGCAAGGGGCCGACCGAGCGCTTCCCCTACGGCTATCACCGGGTGAACAGCCTCGCCTTCCTCGTCGCGGCGGTCGCGCTCTCGGTGATGGGCATGGTGCTTCTCGTCGAATCGGCC
>Ga0196965_1000097_pt1 | contig 69198 bp, 65 predicted proteins | sample S1_20metaG_FD_148668 | JGI IMG/M metagenome (GOLD analysis project Ga0196965, IMG submission 148668) | Soil microbial communities from Anza Borrego desert, Southern California, United States - S1_20 | ecosystem: Environmental > Terrestrial > Soil > Desert | place: USA: California | collected...
TGTGGCACAGAGCATCAATTTTTAGTTCCGTCTTCAATCACTGTATCCGAAATAGACCCACGTGCAATGGAGCAGTTAGTAAAAATCTCAACATTGTTTCCTATTAACACTCTGCCACAATGTGGAAACTTTTCTAGTTCTAAACTTCCGCTATCTCTCTCAAAAGCAAATCCATCAGAACCTATGATAGTACCTGCCTGGATAACACAATTGTTTCCAACTTGGGCGTTTCTCACTACCGCTCTGGAATCTATTGTGGTATTCTCTCCAACTATGCAACCGTCCCCTACTATTGCAAAATCGCCAATGTAGCAATCCTTACCAATTATAGCCGAATCTGCAACAATAGCATGTCTAGATATTCCTTTTCTTGTGTCCTTATAATCCTTGATTAGTTTGGCTATTTTTATAAACGCAAGCCTTGGATTATCCACCATTACAAAGAGTTTTGGAACAATGTTGCTAGTTCCAAAGGTCTGGCTAATACTATCTGCAAGGGTTTTCTTACAAAGGATAATTCCGGATTTAGAATTTAATATAGATTCAAAACCCTCCTTGTCATCTGAAGAACAAAAAGAGAGATCTCCAGCTAATCCCTGTCAATTGGAGCGATATTATTTATCTGAATTTCTTCTTGTCCCATCAGACGATAGTCGTTTCCAAAGTATTGTAAGAAGGACTTTATTGACTTTGGACTCATAAACCAAACCTACTATCAGTTAAAACATTCTATATAATCATCTCTCTATTCTATATTAATAGAAGAGTTGAAGGACTAAAATCTCTATACAATTGTTGATTGGACTCTTATGATAACGAGTCCTGAGCATTAATGGTATAGCCTCCTTCAAACTATCAGTAACGCTGGTAGTTTCTCTAACCCTATAAAGTTACATTGCTATAAGGTTAAAAACAATAGTGCTTAAGGTTTGTTTATGAAGCATTATATTGTTTTTTCATTACTGACGCTTTTAACTACTGCCGCCATATTTACGGCGCCAACACAAAATGCCTATTCTCAAGAAACTACTGGTCTATCCGTAATGACGCTTGTTAGCTTTGGTAACGATAATTCGACTCTCACTGCAAATCTTCAACCAATAGAAAACAAGACAGTAACTTATTTTGGAGGAAACACCACAGGTTATCTGGTTTATCCGAACCAAAATCAAAGTGGAGAAAAGACAAAACTTCCCGCTGTTGTTATGATTCATGAAAACAAAGGGCTAAATGATTATATCAAAGAATCAGCGAATCTTGTTGCAAAGAATGGATATGTAGTATTAGCAGTTGACCTTTTTAATGGAGAAGTTGTTACAAATAACCAAGAACGTTCTAGAGAACTAACCGGGGAAATAAGGGAAAACCCAGACATTGGAATAAATAACATGAAAGCAGCTGTAAATTATCTACAATCGCTTGATAATGTCAACCCGTCTAAAATAGCATCGTTGGGTTGGTGCTTTGGAGGTCAGCAATCATTGCAATTGGCTATTAACAGCAAGGATAATCCACTTGCGGCTACGGTGATATATTACGGTAGACTGTCAAATGATACACAAGCCCTTTCAAATATAACATGGCCTGTTTTAGGGATATTTGGAGATAAAGACCAATCAATCCCAGTAGAATCTATAAAGCAATTCCAAAAGACACTTAATGACACTGGAATAACAAATGAAATCTATATTTATCCTAATGTTGGACATGCTTTTGCAAATCCATCTAACGATAATTACGCACCCACAGAGACAGCAGACGCATGGAAAAAGACGCTGGACTTTTTGAATAGATATCTCAAATCTGACAATTGAGACACAAACAAAATTTTCCATTAGAATTCCAGAATTCTTTTTTTATTTAAATTATGATATTAAAATTCACACCGACTGAACTGAGGTTATAAAGTATTTCAACTCCATAATAACATGAATAAAATTCTGATAATTTCCATCGCAGCAGCAAATGTACAGGTATTGCAGGGATTCTTCATCTAAGTATCCTTCCAGCCTTTAATAATCAGATGACTGCTTTGTTCCTAGTTGGTGGTGTCGCACAAATATTTTGGATAATTCCAACAGTAAAGAATTGGGGCAAAGTGTGGGATTATATAGGTATCGTTGGAACAATTGTGTTTGTTCTGATATGGGTCATCACAAGAATTCCTGAAAATCCAATAACTGGAAGAGGAGGAATGGTCGGCGATATGGCTATTGCTATAGAAGTCTTTCAAATTGCATTTATAGTCCTTTTAGGAGTGTTAATAGGATTGAAGTCATCAAAAAAATATATTAAAGAAGATTCAGGAGTAAAGACTTAGAGATATTGCTTTACTTTATAAGAGTAAATGATAGACAATATTTTCATTTATTCCGACTATTATTTTAAGTCATGCTATGGCGATATCCATATAACAACAACCGTTCCCACATACCTCATGGATTCGAAGCCCACCGGGCCCGCCTTATAGTTAACGGTTGTCATGGATGACTAAAGTGATCAAAAAATTTATTAAATCACTGTTCCCATGTACCTCATGGATTCGAAGCCCACGGGAGTCGTTAATTAAAATAATTCAAATTTAAAATTGGGATTTAACGGTCTTTTAATGGTAGGTTGTTTTGAAAATCAGTCAGTATTTTAACCAGCCTTTTTAGATCTGAATTAGAAATATCTTTTCATAGCTGTTCTTGCCTATTTATGTATGTATTGTTTTAGTAATATGTTTTTACTCCTTCATTTTATTTCGCCATCTTCTCTACTGCTATCACCATTTTCATGCATTTTTTGGTTATAATTTTGTCCATCAATTACCATTGGATATAGCCAAAATTGTTTTAATCTGCTTTTGATTTTTCCTGAAATTGACAATTCCAATCGCAGATATCATTACAGCTAAAGCAATGATCAACAAGAAGAAGAAAAGAGAGTTATCTGGTTCGCTTAAATTGTTATTATCATGCATGGTATGCAAATGTTGACCTATTGCTTCTAAAGACGGTGGTGAGGTCACCGAAAGAAAAGAGGCTATAATTAGAACGGCTATGGCTAATAACGATTCAATTTTTAATGATCTATTGAGTGCTTTGAATAGCGCTGTTCTTTTTTCATGATATCGTTGATCAAGGCTATTATTTTCATCAATATTTTTGTTTTTTTCATTTAACAAATTTGATGTTATTGATGCGTATTCATATATTTTGAGTTGATTATACCGGCCGATAAAAATTAAAGGAAACGCCAATGCAAGCTTTAAAACAAGTATTTGTCCATATTGTGTATTAAATATCGAATCTAAATCCTGAAGATGCATATAACCTAAATAGAGACCAGTTATTCCGATTATACAGAGAGCAATAATAACTGCAAAAGAAAAATACATTAAAGTAATAGATATACAATGAACGCCCATCATGCTATTGGAAACACTTGCAATTGTGTTTGTATTATTTAATGTATCTTCGTAGGTAATAGGGTTGAGATCTTTTACAATAATCAATGAAAGATAAAACAAGCCACCTATCCAAATTGAGACGGCCATAAAGTGAATCAAATCCAAAAATACTGCAAATTTAGGAAATGATGGTAAGGAGTTACTATGACTTATCATACTGTTTGAAAAAAGATTGACAGAGCTTAAGACAATTACAATTAATAATAATATCTGGTTTGTCTTGTTGTTAGTTAAAGATATTTTATTTAGCAATTCATTACCAACATTCTCACTTTTCATATGGCTCGTTTTCTTTCTTTTTCTATTTATGATGTAGAAAGTCAACATCACTCCAATTATTGCTGCAGAGGTTACGACTCTTATAATCCATACTGGACCTATAGAACTTGCATACGATATATCAAATGCCACATAAATATCCAGATCCAAGTTCTGGGTAAGTTGATAAGATTGAAGTAATATTGAGCCGGTGGAAAAAATAACTATTGATATGCAACAAATTATTGTTATGGAGGTAACTCTTTTCAGAGTTCTAATATCAAAGTAGATATTGTTCTTTTTAGAATCGTATAATATATTATCTCTTATTTTATGGAGAATTATACGAAAAAAGAAATAATTGAAAATTATACCTAGAATTGCAACTTGAGATATTATTATCAAGGTTTTCAATATTGCATCATTAACAGATGTTACTGCCTCATATGTAGTAGTACTATCAATAGTAGTCTCAAGTTGGGCATTTGCATCTACATTAAAATAAAGCAAATAAAAAGAAACAAATGATACAATTAATACAGCTGAAAAGAAAGCCATTATCTTAAGTACCGACATATAGACAATATTTTGTGAAGTTAATCAAAGTATTTTAAAAAAATTAATTTGAGGTTCTATTGATCTCCTGAGTTATCTCATATTGAGAAACATACGGTTCAGGGAAGCCTACTCTTTCTTCAGGACAACCAAACCCACCTAGTAAAGCTTTTCTTTCTACTCCCTCTGATATTTGCACTGTTGAATTATCAGACTGTGCGGCTTCTCCACCTGCAGGATTACATGAGAACGTCACATCAAATGCTGTTCCATTAATGATACCGTAGATCCGATAATCAAAGGTTGTTGAGACAGTAGGATAAAAGGGTTCAGACTCATAGCTTCCCAACTCTCCAAAAGATGGTTCCAAATTACTTGTGAAATTCTTATCACCGGCCAAAATTTCGACTTTTAGAGTCTCTTCTAACCCAGTTACAGGTTGGGTACCATTTGCTCTTGAATCGGTTGGATTGGTAGGGTCTGGATACATAGCTCTAAAATCAACACCCGTCTTATCGTCCACAGAAACGGGTTCGTTTAGTGAGCCAATAACAAACAGATAATCTTGGCCATTTATATTATATAATGCTCTCTGATGTGCATCGGACATTTGCAATACAGGCGCCATCAGCATAGAAATTGCAAATACCATACCCAGAAACATGAAATAAATCCTATTCATTACCTTTTTTATCATAGGTATTATTATAACGTTTTTTGTACAACATTCGAATTATAGATAATCAGGACAATAAAATAATAGATATGTACAAAATAAAATAAACTAATCGTTCAAAGCAATATGGAAAATATAAAGCGTATTTCGAATGTTGTACAACAAATATTATAATATTTATTTGTTAAATAAAGATATGAAGATTCTTTTTGTTACAGTTTTTGCTCTCTTATATATCGTCGGTACGGGACTGTCATCTTTTCCTGTTTATGGTCATGCTAGTCCGATTACTTATGACCCATCTCCTAACGCTGTGCTTGATTCATCACAATCATTACCGGACAAAGTTACAATAACATTTACTGAAAGACCCGAACTAAGGGCAAGCAGTATTAAAGTATTAAATTCAAATAATGAGAGAATAGACGCTAATGATCTAAAGGCAGCAGACTCGGACAAAGCCCTTTCTGTTACTCTAGACAAATCAAAAATGACACCCGGAATATTTAATGTCAACTGGGCCGTGTTATCAAAGGATGACGGACATATCACCAAAGGTTCTTACGTATTTACCATTGAAAATAAAAGTGTCACAGTGGTTCAAAACCAACAAGCAAATTCCAATGCAAATGAAACTATGGGTTATTCCAAAAATTTTACTACGCAAGATGATCTCACCCTAAAGTTTGATATTGTCCCATTGAAGGTGGGTCAGAACAACTTCACATTAGGAATAAAACATCCAAATGGAACTGCTGTCGAAAATATAAGAAACGTATATCTAGAGTTTAACAATCCAGAAAAGAATCTAGGCCCTCTGGCTGAAACTATGGAAAAAACAGGTTCTGGAAACTACTCCAAGTCTGGGAGCTTCATTAGTCAAGAGGGTAATTGGCAGATAAAAATTATTATTCAAAGAATTGGTGAATATGATATTAATCAAAATGTGGACGTGATTGTTAAAAACTAACCTTCTTTATTAATAACAAATCACCATAAACATAACTTTTTTTGTCTACCACACTCTCTTTCCATAATTGCAAAGAATTTCAACCAATCAGTAGCTAAATCTGAATGAATGTGTGTATTGTAAAAAAAAAGTTAAGGCGAAGTGTACAATGATCTTATCAAATGACCAAATCCGCCATGACGGATACTTCAATTATCCTTTTTTTAACATTTTATTTTCAGCGTCGTAATGATCCAACAAACATCAAAAGATTTTATTTTGATTTATAGAATAAGTAATAATTATAAAAAAAATAGATATTGTAAGAATTATTTCTCGACACACACCCATAAAGGATAACAAGTTGTTCATCTCGTTGTCTAAATACGCTTTACAGAAACGATGATGTCTTGTTAATAAATCACTTTACGATCTTTTCAATGGCAAATTTATACATAATAAACAGATAGGTAGAATTTAGTTTATCACTTGATGGACTGTCGATTCCACACATGTTTACAAGGTCTATTACATTCATCGAATGTACAAATAGAATTATAAATTATAGTTTAGATAGTATCTTGACCTACCACCCCCAACTAGATATCAGAATCAGATGCAAAACACTAATGTCTCATCGAATGATAGATAATGACAAAATTTTTAGTGCTTATATATTGTCATTATCTACCATGTTGTTATTTTAAATTTTAAAATGAGCAAATAGAACAAACTCTCGATCATTGATAATCTTGAAAATTATTGATATTCAAGAAAAGTCTTACGAGCATCTCATTAGCTCGTCCTGCGAAACAACTTTTAAATAACGATTTTCAAAGAGAATCAAACAAGTTAAAGTTAATGAAAAACAAAAAAGATTATGACATTTAAAATCTACAGTTTCTTACTTTCAGAAATAACATCACTCCACCTCAACCTCCCCCAATCACTTTTACGGTTACCTTCATAAGTAGCCTGTATATTAGTCTCATTGTTTTATAGAACTATATTTCTATTTTGTCAATGAGGCTTTTATTGATAATGGATTTGAAATTATATTATCTCGCGGGTCGATCAGATAGATTTCGGCTCTCACATTTTGTATGGTTTGATCGGTAAATGAAGTTGCAAATTGAATAATTCCAGATTGTCCTACAACATACCCCTTTGGAATTGATGATGTTTTCAAGAGAGTTCCATCAGATTGATACACTTTCATAATTCCGTCCATTGGTGTATTAACTAAATCAGGATCATTTGTTTGATAATTGATGAGAACTTTAAGTTGATTAAAAGTATCATCCGACAGTGGAGCAAAACTTTCTGAATTCAAACCAATATCTATTTTGTTTGAAGTAAATAGAGCATTTCCTTGAAGGCTTCCTTGAGCAAAAGCATTCGTAGCTGCTGACACAAAAGTGTTGTTAAAAGTAGCAACGGTGATGAATAGCATCATAATCGTTAACAAGACAAACACAGGAATTCTGATCGGATTTTTGTAGTGTTTTACCTTTGACGATTCAATAATAATCTTGTTTATTGATACAAGCATCTAAATTAATTAACGAAATTAATATATAATCTATAAAGCAAATTTTTAATCTAACAATTATTGTGAAGAATGTTTGCCTAAATATATACTATTATAATTATCTGATTCTGATTATTCAAAATACGGCTTTTAACAAGTGATAGATCATTAGAGAATGAGTATAAACTATAATTCAAAAATATAAAATAGATGATAATATGAATCGAAAGAAAAGGACAGATACTGTATTTAAAAATATGATAAAAGGAAAAAATTCGAATGTAATTGGTTAGTGTTTAAAATTCCTTAAACTCAATTACAAAAAACTCAATAGCCAATATATATCCAATTATAGCAATAGAATTTACAATAATAAACGCTGCTAAAATATTACTAGTATCATCAGCAGTTGTTCTTGCACTTGCATTGGTCTTGGTTCATATAGTCATTTCAGAAGATGTAGTAGGAAAAAAGAGTAACAAGGTAAAACAAATTATGGGTCAATTACAAAAATAAAACAAAATAGTCAAGCAATCTCAGTCGATAGTATTTAGTTATGATTAAAATTGAAAATATGGACGGTATGTTCAAATTTATTGACAATGTCGAAATATATATAAAAATTGTGATTGGTTGCTTTTGTAGATTTATAAGCTATTATAAGCTAGGATCTATGATTGAAGATATGAATTATTGTACGAGTCTAATATTAAAATTTTTAGTCTTTCGTTTTGAATTTATTTCATATATTTGAGTATAAATGACGCTTTTAATTTCATTCTCATTTATTGGGGCAATTATTTTGCTTGTCTTTCCCACAATATTATTTAATAATAATTTGTTTACACCATCTGAGGCCCGTGAAAACTTTACAGGATCAATTACTTTTCTTATTGAAAAAAATAGCGGTAATTCAAACTTCGAAATAATACCTAACATAGTAAATATTACCACCAATTGGATAGCTGATTATGGATATGTAGGAGTTTTTACAGCAGCATTAGTAGAAAATCTTTTTCCGCCAATTCCAAGTGAATTAATATTTCCATTGGCAGGTATTACTGCATTTACCAAAAACTTAGGATTCTTTGAAGGTGTAATGGGTATGTCTTTGGCAGGTGCAGCTGGATCAACCGTGGGTGCATTAATAATTTACTATATATCTAGAAGAATAGGTAAAGCCGCCGTTCTTAAGATTGGGAATCGTATTGGAATTGGGGAAGAAGATTTAGAAAAGGCAGAAAAATGGTTTGAAAAACACGGTCAAACTGCCGTCTTCTTTGGAAGGATGGCCCCGGGTGTCCGAGAACTGATCTCCATTCCTGCAGGAATTGAAAAAATGAAACCATCGGCATTTATCGTCTTTACTTTTGCAGGCTCTTTAGTATGGTGCACATTTTTGACAACAATAGGTTTCTTTCTAGGTGAGATATGGAACAGACTCTATAAGGAATATGCATTTGTATTGGACTTTGTAGCAGTTATTATAATAGTAGCAATAATTGCAGTAGTTCTTTATCGACATTACAAAAATAAAAAAAAGAGAAAGAATGAGAGAAAAACATAATACATAATTCAGTGACAAATTTTTTTTGTGCCTATTTAATTTGTGATGTACTTTTCAAAATAAAAGAGGGGTTGAAAATCAGGCGATACTAAAAGTCATAATATTGAGTACTCCGTATCAATTTTACAAATGATTCAACAAATTTTCGCTTCCTTTTATTTCTATTATCAACTCTATTTTGAGTAACAAGCCGTATTATAATAGTAACAAAATATAAAAAATGGATTGAGAAAAAGAATACCCTTATGTGTTACCCTTTAATCGTTCCTTTATTATGAATCTTGTCTGTCCATTTATCTCTACGTTGTACATATAAATCCGATCAATTTTTGTAATTCTTAAAGTCTCATAAAATATTCATATTCCTTTGACACAATTTTTCCTTCTATAATTACTTCTTTAAGTATTGATCCGTCTTCTACAAATTCGACGGCGTCATGGGTAATTTTCTTTATCTTCTTGTTTGTGGCACTAATGTAATCAATATTTTAAAGACTAAGAGTAATAATTAATTGATATATAAACAACCAACATCTTTACTTCTAATCCATTTAATGGCAATGAGCAGAATTGCTGCTACTAATAAATTGGTTAGTATAGCAATAGATAAAGTCGACTATGTCTCAAAATTCAAAGAAGAATTTAAATGCTCTGTTAAGAGAATAATATTTCCTTTTAATTTTAATTCACACAATTTCTAATAAACACGTATAAAACAAAGTATTTGTATCCATCATTCATAAATGCCTTTCTCTCGCTATTTCTAATAATCAGCCGATACTTTAAACCTTGAGATCAGTTGGAATATTATTTTTTTGTTCGTCTACCTAGTCCTACCGAATTATTCAAACTGAATTTGTAATAATGTAACCTCAGGTCATACTTACTTTATACGCCATCATAAAAATCCCTCGAGAGTTAAACGCTATGTTGATTATTATTGAAATAATGAATTCGATAAGTAATAAACACTATAATGTTAATAGCGATGAGACAATCAATGAAAGAAAATCTAATGGATTCAATGAATACTCGGATAAACAATCTATGATGCAAACAAAATTCAATGAGGCCAAATTTTATACATACAACAGAGACCATAATGACCTATGGGCATCTTTTAGAATGGAGACAAGAGTAGGTAATCACGAAGGTCAGCAACAAAAAGATGAAAAAAAGATAGAAGATGCCAGACTAGACGATATAAGCATTAAGAAATTTTTTGATCCGACTATCTATGAAATGTTATTAAATCCTCAAGAACATAAACTAAGAAACGATAAACTGGTAATAGTATTTTGGGATATATCAGGCTTTGCGACCTTATGTAACAGATTAAATAACTATCCCTTTATAATTGTGGATCTTTTAAAAAATGCTTTTAGCGAAGCTGAAAGAATTATACTGAAAAATAATGGCATAATAGATAAATTTATTGGAGACGGAATCATGGCTTTCTTTGGATATCACCAAACAAAAGAAAATCAGATGGCATTAGATGCAATCATTACTGCGCTTGAATTTAGAGAAAATTTCAAGATAATTAAGAACCAATTATCTGAACGACTAATAAAAGAACACCTCAATGACTTTGAATTTGATATTAGTTTAAAATGTGGAATTCACATAGGAGATGTTCTTATAGGTCTTCTTGAAACAGAATATAGAAATCAAATAACTCTTATTGGCTCAAATGTCAATTTTGCAAACAGATTGGAAGGAAAGGCAGAAAATGATCAAATTATTGTTTCTGAAAATGTATTACAATTAGTTAAAGATAGTTTTGATTACCAACCTTTAGAACAAGATATTTATTCGTATGGTAAAGTTAAGGTGTTTAATATCTTATCTAAGAAATAATAACCAGATACAGATATTTTGATTTTTTTAGATTATAATACTTATTTGGTCGTTTAAATCAATTGCTAAAATAAATTATTGAAAGTGGATATCTCCTTTTAACCTATTTTCTACAAATATTTTATCTATTTAGATGAAGCTATTGCAGAATTATTAGTCGTAAGCAGTGAGTTATTTACACCCTGAGTTCTGTCTCCCATTGGCATGGCTGGATGATCCAACCCCGTTTTAGTTTTATTATCATGGCTCAATCCTTGAGCTGGTATTATCAAAGATCCAAATAAAGATCCTGCTGCAACTAAGCCCAAAACAAAGAACAATTTCAAATTATTCATATGATCTTTGGTATATTATAATATTTAAGATGTAGTAATGTACATATTTAAATCCAGTAACTTTCATGGCCCCATCATTGTCGATTAATGGCCGTTAATGGATTCCCTTTTGTCTTTATATCTATCACTTTTGGGGTCATCATTTGAATTCTAAAAGATATGTAGCTAAAGTTTCTCTGTACGGGTAGAAAGAGTTTCAGCATTATTTTGAGAATTCCTATCCCTTAGATAACTGTCGTTATACACATGACAAATTTAATATGACATACAGATTATAACTCGATCTAATTTGTTATCAAAAAGACGAGTAAAACAGATCTGGAAAAGATGCTAAAGAAACAAAAGGATTCATGCAAAAAATTAAAGAAGGATTCTAGCAACGGATTAAGACTGAACCATTCAACTAGTTTGCACTAATTTTGATGCTAATCCCACATGGTATGTGTTCTTGTACTCAACTCCGTCTTCAAGATTATTATTAACACTCTCAAATACATCGTTGATTCGGTTGCCCATAGAAGGAGACTTTCTGTTTATGTGATCTAATATCTCTTCCTTGGTAGCTGGAAATTCAAGGTCTTCAAGTAGATTCGCAAGTTTAGATGTAGTAGCCTTATCTGTTGCTTCATTAACAGGAGGTTCATGAGTTAAATCACCCGCTCTCTCTACAGACGAATCTACTCCCGATTGACTAGGATCTGTATAATTCTTGTCCTTTTGAACATAACTCATATCAATTTTCATATAAAACTATGAAACATAGTATATGACCTTAGGTAATTGACATCTAACTTCATGCAATATACATAATCATAAAAAAATGCTAAAAATTGAATATTATACTGATCTGGTTTGCAGGTGATAGGAGGCCTAGGTTCAAATGTCTTTACAGAATTAACTATCTATGGGGCTATCATAATAAACATAACACATGGTCTTCCAAATTCAAATAAGATAGACCAAGTTGATGTCTGATCTATTTTTAAATACAAAATGTATCAGGTAATAAGAAATCCTCGTTCTAATTCCATTATGGTTTTCCGCCTTCACGTCCAATTCTTTCTTTAGTTTCTTATCTGCGGGTACTAACCCACTATTACTTTATTCTTTCTAGTAACTGTGATTGATAATAATCGATGTAAGAATATCTAATAATCACAATATATTGTTCATTATTCTATTTGAGTGAATAACGGTTTCAAAATAAATATTACCTTGTTCATAAAAGAATATCTATTATTATCCCAAGTTGATTTTATGATCACACTAACTCTATGTATCTTAAATACTTTGTTCCTTATTTAAGAATAATGAGCGAAAAGGAAGAAGAAATTTATGATCAAGATAAAATTGTAGAAAAAATACATAAAGAAGAGGGATTGGATGAAGAAGACAATAACTATAATGTTAGTGATTCATTAAGTGATAGCAATCAACAGGATGCAGAAAAAGACAATACATCCACTTAGACAACATTAACTCTATACTATTTTAAAAAACTTTACCATGCTGTTGGCCCACAATAAATAGCATACAATAGTCTACACACGGAATAACTTTTTTTATAATATACATCCTTTTACTTTTTGAATATCAAATACTATTGGCAAAGTGATTGAGATGAACTGCTAACATAAAAGATATGCATATGGTAATAGGTATCAAAATATAGCTACCTACCTACCTACCTTCTCTCCAAATAATTTAAAATCCCAAGAATAATTATTGATCGACAAGTCAATTAATATTATAGTGACCTTGTCGATACGCCTTTTGATTAAATATCTTTATTGACAATCTCTCCATAATTAGGGAAGAATTTTTTAATTATAAAGGCCATTTGAATATATTTACTAAAGGAAAAATCAATAGTAAAGGACCCGATCACAAAATGAAAGAACCCGGGGTAAATAGTTGCATCAGTTAAATATATGGTTAAAATTGTCATATGATCAGTGTATTTATAGTATATGACTCAATAGTATAATAAGCATTATCTAATCAATAATGTGCTGATCTCTGCTCTTCGTCAAACTAGGATGGTTTTTGATTACTCTTTTCAATCATCCTACTTCATTTTTATCTAATTTAATACTAATAATAGATATCCATCTTTACCACCCATAATACAATGCATTATGCAAAAAGGAATTGCCTAGTGCATCTTGATAAAGTTCTTTTCCTTTTCTGCATTAAATACATTAATTACGAAAAAAAATCATTACCAAAGAGAATTAAACCTAAGCAGTATGTAATCATATAAAATCACAATTTATCAATAAATAATAATAGCCATTTTTACTATGATTTAGTGTTATCGAATAGTTTATTCTAACATTTATAATCAGAGGTGGCAAATATGAGTAGTGTATATTATTATAGTATATCTTGTAAATATTTTTACCCAAGAAACTAATTTACCACCAACCCAGAAATGGAGTAAATACAGCCTCAACTAATTCTCTTTCCCTACTCCTTTTCTTTTCTTAAGGTATAATGAATTCTTTTTTTGTGTGTAACTACATTCCTATCTCTCATCTAATCAAGTTTTAAAAAATCAATATAAGCAAATTCGGGTAAGTGACTATCTGAGAAGAATAACATCAAGGAGGGCTTGAGACAATATTTTTATACTTATTAGATAAAGGGCAATGTAGTGAATTGGACTTTATATTTCCTTATAGAGTAATATTTGAGTCTTAGAGTGTAAGAAAAACTAAGTAATACAATCCGAAAGTCATAGTTACTCGGTGCAGTCTAGTTTTAGAAAATAGATGCATACTACTTAAATTTCTAAGGAAACAATATCCAAGAAGAAATTATTGATTTACAAGTCAAACTCATTTGGATGATAAATACAATCTCTTCTCGGTCAACAAAATTACAAAGTTGAAATCGGAAGCAAATAACTTCTAGAAGCATCACTATTATTTTTGTTTTTAGTTATAGAGTTAATAAACATGTAATATTCTTTTTCGCAAGATCAATAATATGCCTAAACAAATATATCTAAACTCAGTATCATCTCAATTTTATCATCAAAGAGATTTAGGAGATTCTTAGTCTCTAGTGCAATCAAAACTACCCAACCTCAATAATTAAGGCACTATCAATACAAGGTCATCTTATCATACAATATGAAAATGATTATCAACCGTCAACACTATACCCTTAGTATTTCTAGAATTATAAAATGAATGTATTAATGAACGATATGAACAAAATGTTGAACACTTTGAACAAGAAGATGAACGCTTAATTAGATTTCCTACCTAAATCATTTGATTACATGACCAAAATATCAGAATCAATGAAAACATCATTGCTCATCAATACATTCATGGAAAGGTCTTGGTCAATCGAGAGAGAAACTAAATCTTGCCAGCCTCAAATGCTTTATGAAGAGTTAAATCAAAGAAGTCTGAGCATTACAATAATCAAAAATTAATAAATACAGAAGAGAATTAGTTATAGGATATTAAAACAAATTACTTTTCACAACAGGCGAGTTTGCTACAACCAAAAATAATACCAACGTTGTTGTGCGGAACAAATAATTCAATCATTTTTTTGTGTATTTATTATAGTTGTCTTAGAGATCAATTAACATACAATAAGGTATACATATACATTTAATATCCGAGAAATTACGTCTTCTTATTCTCAATTAATATAAATAACAACATGTTTAATTAAACCGATACAACTTTTATAAAGCAGATAGAATGACCCAAATAGCCCTCTCAATAAAACAAATACAAACATTATTTATATTTTCATTGTTATCTCTGGCCATGCTAGGAGGTACATGGTTGGTTTTGCCTAATGTCCATGCTCAATCATCCAACAATAGTACAGGAAGTGAATCTACTGAACCAGAAACTCCTCTTGAGTTTATTTCCGTTATAAGAGGTCTGTTAGATAAAACCCTAGTTGAATACAATAATCAGAATTATACTGGAGCAGAAGAACTTGCAACTACTGCCTACTTAGACAATTATGAATATGTAGAAGCACCACTAGCAGAAATCGACAGGCCCTTGATGGAAACTACTGAAATTATGATGAGAGAAGAATTGCGTCAAATGATACTAGATCAAGTATCAATAGAAGAATTACAATCCCATATTGATAACATTAACTCAAACTTGGATAAAGCAGTAGAGTTACTGTCTAATTCAAACTCCTAATAAAACTAAATTAGAAAGTAAATTAACTAAAGTATAAGTCAGAAGATATAGTACAAAATAACCAAACTATTTTGTATTTCGAGTAATAGGGTAGAAGAAAGATTATTAGTTGAATAAATTCTATGAATAGAGGTACTTTATCATTATTTAACAAAAAAACCAGGTTTTAATAAAACCACGTAAATTACATGACCTTTGAGATAAATTGATATTAAATACCAGTATATTTTAACAATATCTTTGTGGCACTGGGCTCAATTTTTACCACTAGTTCGAAATACAAATTTCAATCGAATCTTAGTTCTTAATGCGATTTAAGTGAAAATATGATAAGAACATCTATTTTGAGATGCAGACATGGCATTGTATAGTCATGTATATTTTAACTAACCTCCTTCCATACATACCTGAGAACAATATTGAAGATTAAATAATCGTACTCAGAATTAAGAATAAAATTTAAACTCTTAAAATCTTATTTTATATCAAATATGGTTGAGGTATATGATTCTTTGTTTAGTAATAGAAGACCATAAATAGCAGGCTTACCATATTTAATTAATTTTGAAAATGGGTGATAATGTTCAAATTATTCAAAGCGATGAAAATGCGCTCGATCACCTTTTTAGATTAATCAAAAATGTTAAATCAAGATTAGATTTGACGATTGGTATAGATGGCCTAATTTTATTAAACTCATATACAGAATTTTATCAACTCTGTAAAGAACTGATCAATCAAGGTGGAATAATCAGATGTATTGTCAAAATTCCCGCACAAAACTATCCTGATTTTGACCACATTTTAAAATTATTTACAGAAATAAAACAACTGCACAATATTAAAGGAATAGTCGCGATTTCAGAATCTGAATATATTAAACTACAGTCCAATGCAGCCGGATCGACAGTCATGAGCGGAATTTACAGCTATAGTGAAAATATTGTATCAGTATCACAGGACTATTTTGGGACTTTATTTGCAAACGCGGCACCGTATGAATTACAAACTACAGATATAGTCGATGATCTAGATTATCCTCCGTCAGCTATTAAATTTGAGATAGATAAAAAGATCGCAGATCAACTGTCTGGTTTTATAGACAACTCTGAATTCATTTGTATTTTCTCATCAATTGGCGGAATGTTATTTGAATTCCAAAACTATTTTGAAAATTTTAACACAATTATTGCCAAGGAAAAAAGCGGTCAACACGGCGGTATAAGATGGCTCACATCAATTAGAAACAAAAACGATTTAAATCTGATAAAATCTCTTGCAAAAAGTGGAATACAGATTCGACACACAAATGAAAATCCTGCTTTTGACTTTGCCCTTTCTAATCAATTTTTCGCATCTACAATAGAGAGAATTAATGATGGAAGGATGGTGATAGACAATTTACTGTTAAATGATAACCAAGCTAACCTAAGTTTTTACAACATGGTATTTGAAAAGTTATGGAAAACAGGAATAGACTTTGAAGAAAGAATAAGCGAAATTGAAAATACACAAGACAACAAAATCGATATAGTCCTCGATTCAAAAGATGTTCTACATAGAATTTATGAATTAGCTGCATTATCTAAAAAGGAAATCTTAATAATGCTTCCATCTACAAACGGATTTTATCGTTGTGAGATAGAAGGGGGCTTTAAGCTGTTAAATGAACTAGGAAACAAAGGAATTAAACTCAGGGTCCTTACCATTCCTGACTATGACAACATAAATGAGACTAATAAAATTAGATCAAAATATAAAAATATTGTATTTAAGGATCTCGAACAGGCAATGGCATCAAATAACCGGATACTAGTGTTTGATAACAAGACAACTGTAGTATGGGAGGTAGTAGATGACAACCAACAAAAATTTACAGAAGCGTTGGGAATGGCAGTAATTATAGAAAGCATAAAAATATCCGAGACAATAACTGTTATTTTTGATAGCCTTTGGAATCAATCAGAAATTCATAACCGACTCAAGGACGCTCACGAGAGACTAAAATATCAGGGTAAAATGCAAAGTCGGTTTATGGATCTGGTAGCACATGAACTACGAACTCCATTACAATCAATCTTGGGAATCACGGAAATATTAAAGAAAGAAATCAAAAACAATGATCAGAACTTTTTATTGCGTATTGCCATATCTAATGCCAAAAAGTTGCATAGATTATCTGAATATATACTTGATATTACACGTCTTGAAGGCAATATCCTTTACCTCAATAAAGAAAGATTTAGTTTAAATCAACTAGTAAAGAATATTGTTTTAGACTTTATCAATAACGTCGAATACAATAAGTTTGTTTTATTTGAATACACAAATTTTGACAAAGAATATGAGGTACTAGCAGACAAGTTTCGAGTTAGCCAGGTAATCCAAAATTTGATAGATAATTCTATGAGATTTGTAAGAAATGGAGGTAAGATAATAATAAATTTAAGTGAGAAAAGAGTTCATTCTAAAGATATTATAGTATTAAGCGTTATAGATGATGGAGAACCTCTCAAACCCGAGATATTATCAAGGCTCTTTACTAAATTTGCTTCTGATTCCTATTATGGAACAGGAATTGGCCTTTATTTATGCAAGAAAATAATTGAGGCTCATAATGGCAGAATCTGGGCTAAGAATAACCCAGATGATAAGGGATGCACCTTTAGTTTTGGCATACCACAGTAATTTAGATATAGACAGGTACATTTGGTTTTCTAAACCGAATGAAAGTGTGTAGAGACAGAATCTCCTGTTATAATGCATGTTATCCATCTATCAAGCAAATAGTATCAATTCTTGTCTTGGAACACGCAAGCAGAGGCGACATTTGATAGAAATTATTAAAATAGATATAGATAGATAGAGAGCTAAACAAAACAAAGCAAAACAATCACATTGTCATTCTTATTTCCTTACCAAGTTTATCGTATGAAAAGAGGTCTGGTCCATCAGTCTCCCCTTGTTTTTTGTATTAGAGGATGTGAAAAACTATCCAAAATACAAATATGTATATTAAACTTAGCATTCTTTACCATACTCGTGAAAATACTACAAACCTGAAAATAAAGGTAGAGATAAAGATAAAAACACAACTTAGTAGGGGTTTTTCATGTTTGTTCTTTGAATATAAGCATGACAAGTAATTCTCCAACAAGGACAGAGTCAAAAGAAATCCCGGCACATGAATTGCCATCCGCAAAATCAGAAGGCGCGTTAGAACCGGTAGCTTTTTTTGATGGCGCTATGCCGACAGGGGTAACTGTATCTCACAATGGACGAATTTTTGTAAACTTTCCAAAGTGGGGTGACGACGTCAAATTTACAGTTGCAGAAATTCAGAATGGTAAACCCATTGCTTATCCAGATGAATCAATAAATGAAACGAATCAAGAAGATCAGGCATCAACATTAGTGTCTGTGCAATCTGTAGTGGTAGATTCTGCAGACCGATTATGGATACTGGATACTGGTAGTCCTCTTTTTAAGCCAACAGAATACGGAGGTCCAAAATTGATCTGTGTAAATTTAGATACAAACAAAGTAGTAAAAAAAATTCTCTTTCCTCAAAAAGTTGCCCTTCCAACTACTTATCTAAATGACATTCGCTTTGATTTACGTAGAGGAAACGAAGGATTGGCATTTATAACAGATTCTTCTCAAAAGGGTCCAAATGGAATAATTGTAGTTGATCTTGCATCGGGAGAAAGTTGGCGTCGACTCAATGATCATCCTACAACCAAAGCAGAAGACATGCAAACTTTTTTACCTCTAGTAGAAGGAAGGCCATTTTTAGAGCATCGGCCTGATGGAACTATAAAGCAGGGCGCTAGTATGGGTGCAGACGGTATCACAATAAACTCTAATGGTTCTCGAATATACTATTGTCCACTTGGAAGCCGTAGGTTGTACAGTGTGGCCACTGACGCATTGGCGAATCGAGATATAACTGAAGAAGAGGTTGCAAAAACTATACAACACATTGGAGACAGAGGAGGGGCATCAGATGGTCTTGAATCAGATGCTGAAGGAAACATATACTCTACTAATTATGAACATAATGCGATTCTTCGACTAAGGCATTATGACAAAATGTGGGAAACTTTAGTTTATGATCCACGGCTTTTGTGGCCCGATACTCTTTCGTTAGGCACCGATGGATATCTCTATGTTATTGCAAATCAATTGCATCGTCAAGCCCAATACAATAAGGGAAAAGATCTGCGTGTAAAACCATATACATTGTTCCGAATACGTATAAATGCTAAACCCGTCATACTTAGATGAATTTGAAATGTAATTCTATAAGTGTCCAAATTAACATTCAATCCCGTATAATAATATAATAATCGGGAAAAGACAAATTTTAACTTGTCTTAATTTGTGGTTCAGTCGAAAGGTATTTTATATAAAATAATACAACAAAAAAAAAACAAAGATAATATAGCATTTTTCTTTCACATGTGAAAGTAATTTTGATTCTTCATAATCTCCTAAAGGCCCATGTAAAAGATCCTTTATTTTTATTGGTTAATCATAAATGAATAAACATATATTCATTTAAAAAAATAACATGATAATTTATACCAAAATATCATAAATATATCTACATAGAAGCTACCTTTGTAGGTTTTACTTTAAGAAGGATTCTTTTTTCGCCAGGTGTACCGAATGGATATTTATCCTTGTTCAAATATTTTTTTGCCATTTTATCAATGTGGTTTTCTGCTTCTTCTCCTGTAACTTGGTCAATCACTTCACCTCTAACGGTGACCATATGGTAAGGGTTATTCTTATCTGCAATCGAGATAGCGATTCTGGGATCTCGTGTAACGTTTTTTTGTTTAGTTCTTCCTACTGCAGTGTTAATAAGGATTTGATTGTCCTCTATATCTACCCACGTAGGGGTTATCTGAGGAGACCCATCCTTCATTATCGTAGCAACAAAAGCAAGATTTTTGTCTTCAAAGAGATTTTTTAAAGAAGAATCAATTTGTCCGTTTTCTTTCTGACTCATATCTAAATACTAAGAATAATTGCTTTTATATGTATAATTTTTCAAGATTCAATTAGTAAGCTATTACACATACATCATAGACGAGATTTAAAAGATGCAATTAGAAGACTCTATAAATAGATATATTGCATACGAGTAGGTGAACGCAGAGAGGTTAACGATTATTAATTTCTAATACCAATCTAAGAGGATTTGTGGACCAATTATCAAATGGCAAATTAAAAAAGATAGTCCTCTTCCTCTTCTTTTCACGGTCTAAATTATTCCCCCCCCCCTTTAGTATCTTCATGAGCTTTTAGAATAATTCACAAATAATATAATCCTCGAGTCTATACTCAAAGATGATCTTTACAAAAATTATGTAGATGTTCCTTGATATATTCTGATATTAGTATGTATGTACAAGATATTTATATTCTATTAATAAAAGAAATGCGTTTTTTTCATATCTAATAGTCAAATAAAAGAAAAAAGAAATATTTCTTATAGCTAGTCTACAACATCCTATCGCATTCTCATATCAAATACTAGGTTATGTCAATTGATTGTGTACAAATTGTTGGGAATAAAGAGACAAATCTAAAAAATGCTATCGTCTTTACTTGTCAGATTGTTCATTTTATATTCAGCATAACCATTTTCATCTGGACGGTTCTTTTAGGCGATTATTCTTAAATGAGTGATTTGACCTATATTGGTTAAAAATAATCTGAAAGTATCTTGTTCAAAATAGTTTCAAATTCATCTAAATCTTTGTCTTTTGAATCATCTTTGACTTCCTGTTTTTTGTCCGTTACCAGATTGTTTATTGCATTATCAACCTCAGATAAACCTGTTAGTGCTTTATTTAACCTATTTGACAAGAAAAATATAGTTGAGAAGATATAATTGATTTTATCATTATCGAATTCCAATTTAGCAGACGAAGGAAATACTTCATCCAAACTTTTCCTTAATTCTTGTCCACTTTGCCTAATACAGTCAGAATTTCCATCGCAGTTCTGTAGTTTTTGAGCCCATGTAACTAGGCTCTCTATAACGTCTTTAGAATAATTTGTCATTGTGTTGTATTGAGCTTCGCAGTATAATTAAATTCTGTTTGCACATATTCTAGATTGAATCAAAGACAGACGCAACATCACCTAAAATAAGATCATCCTATAAAGTTATATATTGTTCGAATCTGAAGTTTCAGGCCGGTGCAGATTTTATAAAATCGCCATTAATCTATTTTTTATGTTCTTTCAGAAAAAGCCTGGATCATAAACAACACATGACAAAAGCAAAGTACAAACACTTAATGATAGAATTTTATTAATTTTGACTGTTCAGTAATAAAGTTATAGATGTTAACGAAAATAATTATATATTGTAACCATCATTGCACCTCAGTAACAATAAGCCAATGGTTAAATTTGTTCTGTTTTAGTATCGAATGCTTTAATAGATATATCAAAGCTATCTAATTATTTACTAAAATAGACTGAAATCCATTTACAATATACTGAACTGCAATGGCTGCCACAAGAATAGCAAATACCCTAGTAATTATCAAAGATCCTCGTCTTCCAAGTATCCTATAAATAGGATCTGTAAGATAATAGATTAAATATGTCAACCCAATAACAATCACAATAGAAACCATTGTTATCATTAATCCAGAGGTTTGAAAGGCTAGCATAACTGAAGCTATAGCACCTGGTCCAGCCAGCAGAGGAAAGGCTAACGGTACTACTCCAGAATCATCAGATATATTTCCTCCAAACCTCCATCCTCCATGAGTAAGTAACTCCACAGATATTATGAATAACAATATTCCACCTGCAATCATAAAGCTTGCAATTGTTATTCCAAAAATTGATAAAATTTGTGTTCCGGCTATTGCGAACACCATAAGTAATATTCCTGCAGTTATTACAGCCGTTTTAGATATTTCATTTCTCTCCTTCTTAGATTTCTTATCGGTAATGGAGTTAAACAGGGGAATAGTCCCTAAAGGATCGATCACTACAAATAAGGCAATAACAGTTCTCAGCAAATCTAATCCAAATGTATTGAAAAAGTTGACTAAAAGTTCCACTACGAGTTACCTACAAAAACAACTAAAACAAAGTATAATAGACAAATAATTCGTCTCTCAGATATATATTTGAAGTTAGGTTGATTATTAAATTTTTCCATGTTGGCATGTAATTTGCGTCCATATAAAGAAATCTTGTAAGCAAGCGTGATTATGAATGGAGAATAGATTTGCTGCTATTATTGATTGAATTCATATTTCTAGAAAGGGGTAAATTAAATTTCAAAAGATTATCAGCCCTTTTCGAAGTTATCAATTTTTTTAGACATGTATTCAAAAGATAATTTAGATTAATTATTATGATTTTATTGTGACTATTTCTTATCGCATCAAAGTCTTGAGACTCGATAGCAGTATCACCTTTTTTCGTAATCGATAATTTTTACTCTCAGACTTGGTTTTAGGAAAATTATTTAGGAGTTTTATTCAATTGTTATTGGTAAGTATTCATGATTCACTCATACAATAATCGATAAAAGATAGGCAAAATTAAAGGCATGATAATTAAACTATTATCTACCATTTCCATGATTCAGACATTCATTACAGATCCAATTGTTTTCAATATACTTTCCTTCCTTGATCTCACCCTGCTTTTGCACTGCAGGTTCGACATGATCGGTAACAACGGATCCACACTCACAACAAGTTGGAAATATATTTGTGACCATTATGTATAGTAATTAACAATATTATTAAAGTATACAGCTTTGTCATAATAGTTATCGTTTATATTAACTAACTATGAGAGTATTATCCCATAGTAGAGCAGTATGTCGTAAAATTAACTTTAATCCTAAATGCTAAAAGCATATATTGTTATTGAATATAAATAATCTACATATTTGTCAACATCTTACTTTATTCTTTTCTAAAAAGAATTCATATCAATATGCATTGGCTGTAATATCAATACAGACTGGAAATTAATACAAAATCTCCTATAATAATGATTGAAAAGGTCATAAGCATCAAAACTAAATGATTTTATCTATTTATAGTATGTTTTAAATAATACTATATGAGTACCTCTAACTTTATTTCTACGCAAAAAATTCCACAAGAAGCAACTCAGTTAAAAAAGCTGACAAAGGTGTCATCAGGTTACATGGAATTGAGTAACTTTAAGAATTCAGACACACACAAGGGCTATTTTTGTTATAATTGTATATATTTTATGAAACCTAATCACTGTGCAATTGTTACTGATGAAGGTCAGGACCTGCAGGGCAATATGTCGAATGAAATAGCGCCACATGGAATATGTTCCCTTTGGACACCCAATGAGGAGGAAATTAAGTAAAATGTCTGACAAAAATATTATTGAAAAAGCCGCTGACGTTGTCGGAAACATAACTAAATTTCAAAAACAATCTAAGTTACAATCAGCATATCTTGAAAGAGATGAGTTTAAAACCGCCAATTTAGATTCAGGTTATTTTTGCTATAATTGTATTTACTGGGTAGATTCGATGGGTGGGAGATGCATGATAGTCTCTGACGAAGGTCCAGATGTTTTTGGAAAAGTATCAGGAGTAATAGCGCCACATGGTTGTTGTAATGGATATCAACCAAATAACGATAAAATCAAGCACTAAATAAGCAATCAAAGCCACAGCATGGAATCATGTAAAACCCTAAATTAAAGGAGAGATATAACTTATTATTCAAGCAAATTATCTTATTGATATTTGATATATCAATATTTATTCAATACGGTTAGATAAAGATTCAAATATGAAACAATGATTATCCCGGTTGCTACAAAGTTATTAATTAACAATAAAATGTTAATTGCCTAATATTCTTACAGCTCAATGAGACCTGTGAACACAACGAAAAAATGATTCTGTTTTGATCATATAGAACATTATTTGGGTTTTTAGTTACACTAGGGATTTAAAATTTAGTATCGTAATTAGTATGGCCAAACAAATTATGTCAGTGGCAATAAGAAGTCAAAAACAAAAAATAAAGAAACATAAAAGTTATTATGATTCATTATATGATGCACTTGTTTATTTAAACGATCACCCTATTCCACTAACCAAATATAGAATTGCATCAAACAAAAATGTGATATTCTTACTTTTCTCTTATAGATTGATCACCATGGTTACTGATAGAAATTTACTATCAAGTATAGATCACAATGAAGTTCCCCATTACACTATTTCTCCAAAAGGAATAGAGTTTATTAGACGATACAAGTTACTTCAAGATTTGCTAATATAAATCAAAAAAATATTATGATTTATAATTAAATCTATTTGGTAGTCTTTTTTTGGGTATTATATTTCTGCTATATTCATAGAGAGTAGAGCGTTTTAAACCAACCACGTGACAATTAAGACTATAAAATAGAAAAGACAGGAAATATACTATTCCAATATCAAATGTGAACAATATCAACTAGACATAAGGAATTGTATTTTTTTCTTAAAGACAATTTTTAAAACTGTCCAAACTTAATCGCTATTGAATACATCATAATTAAAGAATTAATATCAGTATACCGATTTTCGAGATTAAAATGCTTACCTATTTAATATTTAATGCATAAAGTATAACATGTTTAGAATAATATTTTTGGTTTTAATTGTTCCTATCCTAGGAGGTTATGGTATAAATGCTTATGCAACTAGTGGTCTAGCTGGGCTTTTTGATAATAAATCTGACAGCAATCCCAATGTGTCTTTTTTGCCAGGGGAGGGAAATATGACCTTTACAGATAATGACAACATAACCGTCGGACAAGAAAAAGCACTTAATAATACAATAGGAAATGCTACAGAATTCAGTCAACCTAATTTTGATGCAAGTAAACCCATAGCAGAATATGATAGCAATTCTTCTGATTGGACTAAGATCCATCCGTTCGATGAAGGTAGAGCTGACTAATCAATCGATAAAAAATTAAATATTTTTTTGTTATCATTATTAATACTACTATAGATATCAAAATCTAGGGTTTATTCAAAACCGAATACATCGTCAGGATTTGCATTTTTATTAAATAGTTTCTTATAAAAGTAATAATCTTTATCGGATGGAAGATCTATTGCAACACTCTCCTCGAGTTCATTTCCATTACAATTATCGCATCCTTGAATATTTACGTCTAACACATTGTTGACACTCTCAGCATTTAACCATAATCCTTCACATCCCGGACATTTGATAACGTCCTTATTGTTTTGTACAATTAACTGCATTTTCAAAAAACAGTAGGGACATTGCATAGATTAATAATTGATTCAGATTATCATTTATAACCTATATGATACACTTAATAGGAAAAAAATTTCCGATCAAAATACAACATATTTTTGCCTATTAATTGCAAAATTTAACAATATTAACAAAGTTTTAGCATGAAGATAAATTTAGTGTCTGATTTGGTATTGAGGAGACTAGCAATTTTTTATGTGTTTTATGTTATTGATCGAATATTCTAATAAAACAAAATTTAGAATTTTAAGAGTTTTAATCTCTCCATGGCTTCATTTCTTTTGGAGGAGGGACCTCGTCTGTTATTCATATATACCTATTACTAATCGATTACAGCCAGGGCAGAACTGATGATAAATTTCATGATTCATCTTTGTCTTTTATTCCATCTCCGTCTTTTCTCCATTTGTGGCTGAGAGGTTATTGCATAATAAGGACAATTCATACTGATTATTATGACGTAAATAAATTACATTAAATGTAAAAAAAACAAAATAAGAAGCTAAATCTAAATATGTGTATACTAATAGTAACAATGCGAAATTGTAAACCAATGTTTTTGGATATAGGACGACAATTAGATTACAAAGAAGGTGTAGGAGGTCATTAATTGGCCGTTGCATGAGACATCTTCTTATAATCCTGGTTCTTTTCAAAATACAGACAGCCATCTTAACTTGTATAAATTCCATTTAATGCCGTGAGAAGATTCCCTTAATTTTGAAATTTATTCCGCGATAGAGGTGATAATGTTCAGGGAATCTTTAACTAACATAAACTCAAAGAAGTATTTTTTTGGGATTTAGACACCGGAAACATAAATGGATGGACGCACATAGTCAAATGATAACGCAGGTATTTTGGGATAGTTTAATCTTTCTATATCATTAGCCTAATACTTTGAAAACCAAGATTCTGTAGTGATTGATAAACAGATATAATTTTATTTTATTCAGAAACAATAACTTGAAATTTTATTCTGTAAACTCGATAGTCAAATGATATTTTTCTCTCAAAGAGTCACTATAAAACCTCAAAACTCGAAAATATTAATTAAGTATATTCTTGAAGGATTTCATTGAAACCAATGAGATACCATGTCATTTTTACTATTCTCTTATCAATTGCATTGTTATTTCTATTATCATGGATTTCAAAAGTTATCGCTCAGAATATCCCTCTAGTCAATACATATTTCAATAAGGTATGCGGCTTATCTATAGAATATCCTGAAAAGTGGATTGTAAGAGAATTTAATCAAAAGTATAAATCTGGACCAGCTACACTGTTCGTAATGGCCGAGATAAGGCCCAATGTACCAGATGGGTTTAGAAATGTCGTAGAATTGGAAGCGGAAGACATTTCCGCCTACCAAGATAGATCTCTCAAAGGCATTGGAAAATTCATGGAATTTTACCTATCACAATCAAATGCTAGTATCAAAGAATCAATTAGAAAGGATATTCAGAACACACCGGCATATCAAATAATATATGAAAGACTAACGCCAAATGGTAATGTATTGAAAACTCAAGAGGTTTATATCCCCACAGAAAATAACCTGTACATAATACGATACGATACATCGGGTTCCAACTATTACGACAAATACATATCCTATTTCAATGATATGATTCAGACACTTCAAGTTGATGGTCGGAAATGTTAAAACTAAGGGATACCAAGATTAAGAATATTTCAAATAGTTTGATAATATTCCAATTCATGTATATGCATTATCCAATTTATCAATAATTTGTTAAAGTTAAAAAAATTGGACAAACACTATAAATTAAGCAAGATTTCTGATCAATTAGTATATATAGAAAATTACGTTATTTAGAAATTGATTTTATATTAAAAAAAAGATTTGTAAAATTTATTGATTAACAGTTGGAACATAAATAGAAAATGATTCAATATCAATTGGTCATTATAGTACTAATTTCAAGTTTATATATAAAAAAAATAGATAGTGTCAATTACTATCAAAAAGTTCGGCATAGTGGAATCTTAACGTCGATTCTTACGTAAAAATTATTTCAAATCAAATTATAGTATATCCATCATAAATATTTCATAATGATGTCAGAAAGACAAAATCGCCTTGTCTTGGTTGAAAAGTGCAAATATCTGATGTCAAAGTTACCTTTTGGCGAATTTGATATTGAAGACCTGGACGTTACAATCATAGTACTAGAAAGGAAGTCTGAATGGGTTGATAGACCAATAAAAGAAATATTAATTAATATGGAGCCATTAGACAATCATGTTTTACAATCATTATTTACTACTCCGGAGTTAGAAGATTTAGGAAAGACATTGTCTAGATATATCCAATACAATAGTTATATTTAATGAAGTTTTTGTGTTTCTTGAAATTTTCACGATATAAAATAAGGATTATGAATTTGGGAAGTTGTTTAAGAACGGACGCATATTTAAAGAAGCCAAAGATATAGCTATACATACATAGGACAAGTTCTATGTATTTCTTACAAAACATCCACAATTTAGATAATATGCGTCAAAAATCTCCAAATCATATCAAATTGAACAAGAAAACAACTACAAGACCTCAAAGTTTTCTATAGTATGAACATGTCCATAAGTATGGTTATAGCAATAGGACTCTAAACATCTAGTACATCTCGAAATTGGCTTTAGAGTACAGTTTGCATATGAACAGGAATTAGAATTACTTGTTGTAGTCGATAGAGATGTATTTCTTGAACCATGTCTAGATATACCGCTTAATGAGAATGCCATTGGTATATCAAGTGCATTTTCACTATTAAAACTTTATACCCTTAGATTAACATATAACAATATTACTATATAGTTTCTATAGATATTTGTTCTTATAAATAAATTGATACCATTAATGACAAAGTAAATCTAGTTATTACTAATTATATTTCTGCTCTTCGAATTGCGGTTTTACCACTTGAGAGATTAATTACTTGTACTAATATCAATTCATCTACATTTAACAGGACAAGCATTGGCTGACTGGCTAACTAAACTTTCCAATGTAGAATGAATTCTTGACTATTAAACAAGTTTGTGAAATATCGAATTATTCTTCAGTAGATACAATATGAAATCAAAATGCTTATATCCTTTATTGCAGGATAATGGTTATAAATGCAAATCATACCAATAAATCTTCCTATATTTAAATGATTTTGAAAAGTCATATCAGGCTTTTGATATAGACTCTCTAGAATGTAAAATAATTCTTTCTGGTGAATAAAATGGAGGAAGATATTCTTTAATAGAAATTCATTTCTTAGGATCTTAGGATTTAGAGGTTCCCCTACATTTGCATACTAGAGAAAAATTGATACTTTATGTAATGGAAGGAAAGTTTCTTTTTAAATATGGAAAAGACATTATTCATGCAGAAAAAGGAAAAATATTGATACTAGAAAAAGATATCCTCACACCTATAAAAAAATTGGTAACGATAAAGGTAAGTTATTAATTATGTTTATTCCATCTGGTTTTGAAAACTTTTTTGGCGATATAGGTTCATCAGATATAAGACCCCAAAAGACAAAAAAAGAGGACCAAATATTATTACATTTGTTAGAAAAGAATACGTTGGTAATTTGTGTTTGAATGATATATTATAGATGCAGTTATTTTTAGATTAAACAAAATATTAAATAGTATAGGATAGAATAATGATCAATCATAATAACTTTTAGTACCACTTTTGATATAGACATTTGAAAACATTTTATCTTAAATGATCTTATTTGTAATTAAAATATAACCTTACTAACTATATATTCTTAATTAGCACCAGAGGCAGGCTGATTGACTGTCCGACTAGATATATAACTAAGCATAAACTGCCGCCCTCTTCAATTTGGTGATTCAAACAACAAGATATATTTTGATCCTCTATTTTTTGATATAACTGTGAGCACTTGCACATATCCATATCCATCTAGTTTGTTTAGAAATAAGAAGGAGATAGAATTATGAAAGCAGCAGTTTTTCGAGAGCACGATAAGGATCCCGAAAAAGTTGTGAAGATAGAAGACATAGATGTTCCAAAGATAAAACCAAACGAAGTTTTGATTAAGGTAGAAGCGGCAGGATATAATTATAATGATTTATGGGCTATTTGGGGTAGGCCTATTAACGTTCCAATGCCGCATATCTCGGGAACAGACATTTCAGGAACGGTAGAAGAAATCGGTGAAGAGGTCACTTCGGTTGTAAAAGGCGACAGAGTAGTTTCTCATGGAAACCTGAGTTGTCGAATATGTAATTTATGTACCTCAGGAAGAGAATATGATTGTGAGAAAAGACAAGTTTGGGGCTTTCAAACTGGCCCGCTTTGGGGAGGCTATTGTCAGTATGCACACTTACCAGAAGTAAATGTCACTAAAATAAATGATAATGTCTCATTCAATGATGCGGCAGCTATCTCCATGGTTGGAATGACTGCTTGGCACATGCTTGTAGATAGAGCCAGAATGAGACCGGGACAGACAGTTTTGATTATGGGAGGAACAAGTGGAATGGGAATGGCAGGAATCCAAATTGCGAAATTATATAACTGCACAGTCATTGCCACTGCGGGAAATCAACAAAAAATGGATAAATGTTTAGAATTGGGTGCAGATAACGTGGTAAATCATCGAGAAGCTGACTGGTATAAAAAAGTTAGAGACATGACAGATAAAAAAGGAGTTGACATAGTTTTTGAACATATAGGTAAAACAGTATTTCCACAAGAGGTGGCGCTACTTAAGATGGGAGGAACACTTGTATCCACAGGAGCAACAACCGGATATGATTCTAGTATCGATTTACGATATCTTTTTTTCAGAGGAATAAACATAGTAGGCGCCACTCAAGGAACAAAAGCAGAACTAGAGGAAGTATTGTTTTGGACATCAAGAGGAAAAATTAGGCCACTCATAAATGCAGTATTACCCTTTAAGGACATGGTAAAAGGACACGTTATGATGGCAAAAGGAGATCAATTAGGTAAGACAATAACAACACCACAAAAACTTTAATTTTAAAGTCGATCCTAATTAGTCATAGATATGCTACTGATATAAAGACGGAGGAAAAAAAAATTACTACAGGTCAATAGGCCCTTACGATCACGCTTCAAAAAAAATTTTATCAACAAGAAAAAGATATTATTTTCTTCACATGATTTAGCATTGCTTTCGGTAGGATTTATAGAAATAATCGGAGAACTACAAGGATCAGAGTATGTTGAAGAGTTGGACAAATTATATCTCATATACTAAAGTCAGTTATAGAAGCAAAAGAATACATTTAGCATATGATATGTTATTTAATTGGAGTATAAAAATTTCAGTATTTAGAATCTTCATAATACTAGATGATTATTTTATTACTTAACTACTGTCTATTCCAAATTCGTTCAGCTTATTTGTTTATTTTAGTTTTACTTTAATATGCTACGCTATTTCAATGGTTTTTAAAACTGTCATCATGCGTATTCACATTTAATGATCATACTGTTTTTATGTAGACCCGTCTATCCGATATAAAAGACAATGGTCTCACTGAACAACGTACGCCTAGATCATGTTGTATCCTTTGGTGATGCGATATTTGCTTTTTCTATCACTTTTATTGCAATTTCAATCGAAATTCCGAGTTTACCATCAAACCTATCTGAAGCAGAAGTAGCTAACAGATTACTCCAGCTTATCCCCCAATTTGAAATTTACTTTACAAGTTTTGCTGTAATAGGCATTTTTTGGATAAAATATCACATAATTTTCAATAAGATAAAGGATTCACATTCGGTTATGCTATGGCTGAATCTATTGTATTTATTTTTTATCACACTAATATCATTCGGAACTGCTTTACGGTTTGAGAATAATTATGTTTCAACATTTGCACTTTATGCTATCATATTAACAGCTACTAGTATTCTACTTTCTCTAATCTGGATACATGCATTAAGGTATAATTTATTGAAGGATGACAACATGACATCCCGTCAGAAAAAATTGTATATATTGCAAGGAATTATCCCAGCAATAATATTTGCAGGATCAATAGGAGTTGCATTCATAAACATACAGGTAGCTTCATACAGCTGGATAATGATAATTCCTTTTCAAATAATTTTTAAAAAAAAGACTCATTTAAGTTAATTGAGATTAGATGAGCAAATTTAATTTGATAAGGCCATCAGACAATGTCACGTAGAGTAATCCAATACTCTAGCAATAATAGAATTAAAAAAAGAGAGATTTTATTCTATCTGAGTATGTCAAATATGGATCGAGTATTTTCAGAATGAATACTGATCATAAATAAAAAGTATATTCTAAATAAATCTGCAGTATTAAGGTGTCTGAAGGTCCTGAAGTTAGAATAGCAGCAGACAAAATATATGCTGCGTTATCAAATAGAATAACAATCGAGAATATTATTTATAATAAGATTAGTGATGAAATCAAAAATAAAATTATAGGATCTTCAGTAGAACATGTCAAGACATTTGGAAAAAACATTGTAATAAAATTTTCAACCACTGTTTATCTTAGGAATCACATGATGATGTGGGGCAAATGGAGAATTTATGATAGGGAAAGTTATGATAATGGGATTGCTAGACCACCACCAAGATCACGTTACAGTCTCTTTTACAAGCAACCAAAAAATAATAACCAAACTAGAAAAATCGAATCGACAGATGTTAGAAAAGACTCAAGAGCAAGATTAACTATCGTAACTGCTGACAAGGTATTGGTCCAATTCAATGGTCCGATAATCGAATTCTCATTTGTCGATCCATCAACCAAACCCCCTATTTCCTTATTGGGTCCAGATGGATTGAAAAAAGAATATGACAAAGATAGGGTAATATCAAATTTAGTATCAAAATCCAAAAAGGATAAGGATCTAGTAATTTCTAAAGCCCTTTTAGATCAACAGATAGTATCAGGTATAGGAAATAAATACAAATCAGAGATATTATTTTTAAATCAGATTTTTCCCTTTTTGAAAGTAACTTCACTATCGCAATACGATTTAGATCAGCTTGTATCAAATATTCCTAAAATACTTGATATTGGCTACATCAATAATGGTAGAACTCGATTACCTTCTCCAAGTCATGACAAGATCACATGGAATACTACACATTGGGTTTTCAGAAGAACAGGTAAACAATGCTGGATATGTGGATCAATAATATTATCTGAGAAAAAAACGACATCAAGATCAACTTTTTGGTGTCCTACATGTCAATTAATTAAAGAATAGGTTTTTTGTCTAAGTTGCTTACAGGTATCTAGATATAGATTAGTTTTTGTGACTTTTGGTGTTTGAATAATCAACTTAACAATCAGCTATTGGTTAATTTTATTTTTTATATGAAACTGAGTATGATAAATTTTTTGAACTTTTACTACATCGTCAATATCATTAACACCTTTATCATATCTAATATTCTTGATTCTGGGAAAACGCAAAGCATATCCACTATTATGTCGATCGCTTTTTTGAATGGTATCAAATGAAACCTCTAGAACTATTTCAGGTTCCACGGTGATTCTACTGCCTTCATCTTTTATAACGATTGTTTTCAGTTTCTTTGTCATGTAATCAATTTCACTGTTTGAAAGACCTGAATAGGCCTTACCAATAACCCTTAAAGTGTCAGAAGGGTTTGTCAATTGAGCGCGATTAAATGCGTTTGTACTAGAATTGGAATCTTTTATGGCGAGCGTATAGTCGGAAAGTGTGCCAGCTCTTTTTCCATGGCCATATTCAGCCATAACTACTACAGCGTCAATTGTATCTAACTCCTCTTTCAGCTTTATCCAATATTTACCCCGTTTTCCGGGATGATATTTTGATTCAGGATCCTTAAGTACTAGGCCCTCATGTCCTTTATTTCTGCTTTTCCTAAAATACAAATTTATTTCGTCACCAGTCTTTACAAGAAGGCTCTTTGAAATGAGGATAGTGTTGTCTCTTATTAATAAGCGAGTCAGTAATTTTTTTCTGGCAATCAAATCTTCTCTTATTACAGACCGGTTTACATAAAACATAATATCATAAACTATATACTTTACCGGGATTTCTTTCAAAATATCTCTAGTCATCATTTTTTTTCTTAAACGCTTTTGTAGTTCTTGAAATGGTAAAGGCTTTTTGTCTTTATATGCTATTAGTTCACCATCTAAAACTATATCAAATGTATCTATACTCGTGTCTTTTTTGGTTTTCTTTTCTCTTATTTTTAAAGCAGAATCTACTAATTCTGGAAATGCATAGGAAATATCACTAAGGTTTCTAGAATAAAGTCTACAATTTTGTCCAAATTTGTGCAACTGTAATCTGATACCATCATATTTAAATTCACAAAAAATAGGTTTAGCAAAGTATTTAATTATTTGGTCACCAGTAAACATTACATCGGCTAGCATAAAGTTCAACGGTACAAATGGCTTTAGTGTTGCTGATTGTAATTTGTCGTTCTTTGATAACAATGCTACATTGCCAATATCACCTGATATTAGTAATGCGTCTCTAACACTTTCAACACTTTTATCAAATGCTTTTGAAATGGCTATTTCTACTAATCCTTCGTAAGATCCAATCCGCATTTCATTGGTAACTATTTTTACTAAATATTTAGCTTCTAATGGTGAACATCTCATAAGTAATCCTTTGAGAATACTTTTCTTATCACTATTGGAATTAGGTCCGCTTTGATTTGCAATTTTTTTAAATTGCAGATAGATATCACTTAATGTAAGACTATCGGATTGCTTTTCAGCATATCTAAAAAGTGTTACTGTATTTTTTTTGGTCAAGGCATATTCGGCAATACTACCCATATCACCATGTTTTAGATGAATATCTCCAATATCCTGCGTGGTCAGATCAGAGATCTCTAATAAGGATTGCATAATAGTTCTAAAACCTATGTTCAAAATGTATGGAGAGCCTCGAGAAAAGATTCTTCCTGACAAGAACAAAATGGCTTTGTATAATGAATCTTCATCCAGTGATAAAAGGTAACTTGCTATAAAATCGATCTTTTTGTTTTTGCTGGTCGTTGTTCGTACGGCTTCACAGGTCTCTGCAAACAAAGAGAAATATAATGTACTTTTGTAGCAGGTGTCATTCATTCTCTCAGTCTCTCTAGATGTAAATATCTAATATATTATATCGTAATTTCTAAAAAAAAACAAGGCATATGCAAGAAAGATGTGTAAATAGATACTATATCGATAGTACCGTGACACACAAATGCCAAAGTTATGTTAGAGTTTAAGTTAAACTTCAATACTTCATTGACGTTTAATAGATTCAACTTTTAATGGTAACTCCAAAAATTGCACATCTAACCATTCATTTCATAAGATAGTAGAGTATACAAAGAAGGAGAAAACAATGTAATAAGACATAGATATCTTGATAGATTAGAATATACCCGAGGAGGAAATATTGAAATCATTTATCTTGCAAAGAATTACCTGTCGAATAATTCTCAAAACAGCTATGCTTAGCTATGATATCATAACAAATCCCCAGTGCAAATTGGAGTGATAAATCTGGTAGCCTTTTTTGGTTATACAACAAATCGAATAACTGACTCTAATATCAAATGTGACGGGTAATAAGGATAGATAGATAAAAAGTCATAAATTAAAAATATATTGGAAGCGCTAACTGTGGAATTTTTCTAATATTTCAAATATCTATCCAAAAAGACTAGAGTTTTTTTCCATGCGTCTGCAGTCTCATTCGGAGCATAATTATCGTTTGATGGATTCGCAAAAGCGTGACCAACATTTGGATAAATATAAATTTCATTTGTTATTCCAGTGTCATTAAGTGCCTTTTGAAATTGCTTTACAGATTCTACTGAGATTGATTGGTCTTTATCTCCAAACATCCCTAAAACAGGCCATGTTATATTTGAAATGGCTTGTGTATCATTTGATAGTCTACCATAATAAATTACTGTAGCTGCAAGTGGGTTATCTTTGCTATTGAGAGATAATTGTAATGATTGTTGGCCCCCAAAACACCATCCCAACGATGCTATTTTAGAAAGATTAACGATATCTATAGTTTGTAAGTGTGCTACAGCTGCTTTCAAATTATCAATTGCGATGTCAGGATTTTCCCGTATTGCTGCGGTTAGTTGTCGTGATCGATTTTGATCAATAGTAATTTCACTATTAAAGAGGTTTGCGGCTAAAACAACATACCCATTGCGAGCTAACAAATTAGCTGATTCTTTTATGTAATCATTTAAACCCTTATTTTCATGGATTAATACAACTGCGGGTAGTTTCTCCGGCTCACCGGTTTGATTTATTGAAGGATAAACTAAATATCCCGTAGAGTTAGTAAAGTAATTAACGGTCTTATTTTCTAATGAATGTTCTGCAACAGGGGACGTAAAATTGGAAGGAAAAGAAGAAGAAGAAGAAGAAGAAGAATTAGTGTTATCAAAGCCTACCAAAGTCATTACTGAAATACCAGTATTTTTTGAGCTAGGATAGGAGAAGTAGAGATCATCAAGCACAAGGAAAGGATTGATAGCATCAGCAATGAAATCATATTAGATTGTTTCATAGCTGATCATAAAGAGCATAATTGTTTTTAACTATTGTGTTATCGCGAATACCCAATTAATTATGAATGAATCGGGACAACTCAAATATCTAAGAAAAAAAGATCGAGATCGAAACAATTTCCAAAATGGAGATACTAGTATAAAAGATCAGCATAATATCAAAATGATTACTTCTTTGGTATTAAATGATCGAAATGTGATTTAATAATCTTCAAAGGTGTAACATTGTATTGACAGTCTAAGGTGAGGACGACAGTTTCAGAGAATTAACTCAACATGACTTTGAAGAAAGACTATAAAATGAAAATGAACATAAAAGCAAAAAAAAGTTAGGCCAGTATACTACTAGTTGAATATATCCTCTACTTATATTGGTGTCATATAAATGAATTTAAAAATACTCCAGAATACATAATATCAATATTATATCTATTTTATTTAGAACGAAAATAAGCACTCTATTTATAAAATGAATCCAAAAATTATATACGTACGGTATCGGTAGTTAGACCCCGTATATATCCTAATGAAATGAGGATTAGAGGTTAAGTCCCATTAGAAAATAACCTCATTTCTTGGATAGGTCGTTAAAATTTGGTCAAAATTTCAAAAATTCCCCTCACCTTGAACGTGTATAAATACCTCATTTAGAGATAAGATATGAACACGGCAACGCATAATCAAGTTTAGAATGGGCGGAGAATATAGTAATTAGGTATACAGAATAATCTCTTTAAGTGAAAAAGTAAAGGATATTATGAATTGTGATAGCAGCAAAATGTTCAATGGTTGTATTTGGAACAAAAGGTATAAACCTTACAAGTATATAGAGTTGACATGCATGAAGAGTGCAGAAATTTATTAGAATTATGTAAAATGAAATACATCTACGTAACCGATGCCAAAGGAGATGTAGTTTATCTAAATGATATGGTTAATCTAAGTTCATGTACGAATATATTTATGGAAATTTCTGACGAAAGAGGTGTTATATATAGGATTCCCATGAAATATTGTATCGACTGTGGAAAAAAATTATTGATTGAGGAAAAAGCAATCTGATTGTATACTGTTACTAAAAGGTTTATGAAGTAATCAGATAAAATGTCTTTTTTGTCACATTCTTTCATAGTATTACTAAATAAAAGATTATATCAAAGGAATTCAAAATTAAATTTATTATAATAAAGCTAGAAACCGCCCCCAATAAGATTTAATAGAAACACTACTTCCATAATATACAAAAGGGACATAAGATAGTGTAATAAGCATTACATTCAACAGTATTACTTTAGCTTTATCTAAAACAATTTTAAATATTATACACCATATTATTTTATGATAATTAATATAATCAACAAAGTGACTACAGAATTTTCGTTGATTCTATTAAACATAATAAGGATATAAAATATGTGCATTACCTTAAATACACATAACATCCTACTATTTTGGATCGCCTTTGGGTACAAGAAGCGTTTGGAACGGAAGCATATCTTTTGGATTGGTCAATATTCCAGTAAAGTTATTTACGGTAACAGATAGCAGCAGTGAATTTTCGTTTAATCAATTAGACAGCAAAGGGCATAAAATTCAATATAAAAAATGGTGTCCAGTAGAGGAACGAGAAGTGTCTTATGAAGAAATAAAGAAAGGTTACAAAATAGCAACAGATGAGTATATTATAATTGAGAAAGAGGATCTAGACACTGTAAAGGCGATTACTACTAAGACAATTGATATAAAAGAATTTATTAATTCAAAAGATTTTGATACTATCCTTATTGAAAAAAGTTATTATATTTCACCATTTTCAGAAAAATCAGGTAAAAAAGGAGGAAGAAGTAAACACAAAGAAAGTATTACCAGGGCATCTAACAAGGCATATCACTTGTTTGTAATATCACTTAAAGAAACAAACAAGATAGCAATTGGCAAGGTTGTATTAAAAGAAAAAGAACATTTAGTAGGCATTCGTCCCTATCAGAAGGGTTTGTTAATGCATCAGCTGATGTATCAAGAAGACATCACACCAATTGATGAAATAGACGGTATGCCCGGTTCAGAGTCTGCCTTATCCAGGGTAGTAATAGACGACAAGGAATTGGAACTTGGAAAAATGTTGATAGAAAATTTGACTAATAATCAATTTGATGTCACAAACTATTCAGATGAATACTCAAAACAGTTGGAGAAACTTATTGAAGCAAAATCAAAAGGGATTACGTATAAGGCAGAGGAGATGCATGATTCCGTGGGTACTAGTGATAACCTTCTTGAAGCATTAAAAGCAAGTATTCAACAAAGCAAGGCTTCGTAAAATAGGTATCAAATATTTAGACTCGAAATTCTTCCAAGAATTTCTTCTAGGTTTTGTTTACTAGATAAAAGATTCGTCCATGGATTATTTCTTCTATAAATATCGGGTACATTAAATAAAGTAAATTCCAGAGGATTGATCTCATCTAGCTTTTTCCACTCGAGTGGAACAGACACTGTCGCTTCTTCTACAGGTCTAACAGAAAATACAGAAGCCAACGTCTTTCCAAATGAATTTTGGTTATAGTCAAAGAATATTTTACCTTTTCTATCAGATGTCTTCCAATTAGTAGTAATTTTGTCTGGTGCACGCTGCTTCAAAATTTGAGAAACCACTTTGGCAAACTGTCGTGTTTGATCATAGGTATAATAATTAATTATTGGTACAAATATGTGCAGGCCTGTTTTTCCAGATGTTTTTAAAAATGATTTTATTTTGAGATCGTCAAATAAACTCTTCAAGCTATGGGCGATTTCAACAGTTGTCTTAAATGACTCGAAGCTATACAAGGGTTCTTTAGACTCGTCTTTTGTATCAACATTAGTATATGGATCCAGATCAAAAATAATAAAATCAGGATAATTCAAACCGCATTTATCACTTTCAACATTATTCATATTATCACATTGATTATAATCACAAACTCTGCTGTTCCATGGATGAATTTCTATACATCCAAGATTAATGAGCCATAGCAAGGTTTGCTGATTGTTGCAAACGATGTAATTTAGTGCAGTATTATTTGATTCGGAATAAACTTTAACTGACTTTCCAAATCGGGGTTTTTTGGTTTTCCAATCCTTTTGATAAAACGCTTCTCCAGTTATACCATTCGGATATCTACTTAGGGATAAAGGCCTATCTCTTAAAAATGGCAGCAAATGTTTACACATTTTTGAATAATATTCGATTAAATCTCCTTTAGTAATGGACGAATGACTCGCGGTCTTGGGCCAAAACTCCTTCTCTATATTGGATACATGTAATTCATCTTTTGTTTCAGAAATCTTATCTATTGTATCATTATTGTTTTTAAAAGTATTACAACTAAGATCATTTTCCATCGCAGTTTCGTTTATTTTGTCCATAGAAATAACGGCATCTATTGGACGCTCTATAATGCACTCAGAAGGAGATTTGTCTGTCCGGATTTTTTGAAAAATTGGGGCACGCATTATTTTATTATTAGTCCAATTTGTAAATCTAACTTCAATTACTACTGTAGGTCTGACCCATGTTGTATGTCTATTAAGATAAGGAACATGATCAATGGGACAAGATGGCACTACCAGATTCCTCAGCATTTCATAAATGCCAGAAATAACCTCAATACTGAACCCGCTTCCTGTATGACCAACAAATCTTAATTTCGGGTTATTAATTGTAGTAGTATTTTGCGATTCACTATCAATCGATGCCAGTAAAAGAGATCCAAAATAATTTTTTCGCGTACCTTCTCCCTTTGTATAACCGATAATTATACAATCTTGTGTTTTGACATTTTTAATCTTAAGCCAGGCCCTTGACCGCATTCCTTCAATATATCGACTTGTTTTTAATTTAGCAATTATTCCCTCAAGATTCATTTTCTGTATAGTTTCAAAAACGGTTATTCCAACCTCCTCTATGAAATCGGATATTCTTATCAGGTTGTTTTTTTCATTAGTAAAGAGTCCCGACAGAATATTCCTTCTCTGGATAAAAGGATATGAAGTTAAATTGTGTCCATCCAAATATAATATATCAAATACATAAAAAACAGCAGGACTAATTTTAGAAAGATACTGAATATTTCGATCTGACGCGATATTCATCCTTTTCTGATGCTTTTGAAAGTCAGGATGTCCATTACTATCTAGTATAACTATCTCACCATCCAGAATAACAAAATCTCTAATTTTATCTTGGATGAAAGCTTTTTTTAGTGCTCTTTCTAATTCAGGATAACGATAAGTTATATCTTCTCCACTGCGAGACTTAATTTTGCAAGTTTGAGTTAGTTTGTCTACAAATGTAATAGCTCTAACACCATCCCATTTAATCTCAAATACCCAATCCCTGTTGTTAAATGCATATTCGACAGGGCAAGAAAGCATGGGTTTCACTCTTTCAAAATATAGTAATTTTAATAAGTGATTTTTAGATGATTTATCAGTGTTCTTATCTCCAGGGTTATCATCAAGATGGTAACCAAACTCGTCATTTCTATCATGTTCTGCATCAATTTCCTCTACTTTAAAGTTATTGTTTTGAATTTTAGCGGTTTGATCATCAGATATTTTGGTGTTAATTATTTCCGTTAATTCAGGTTTAGTATGACTTTCAGGTATCAGTCTTTTATTTTTTTTGTCTTTGGAAGACTCTTCAATCGCATATTCGTCTTTATGCTTAATCAAAAGCCATTGATTTGCGGTTTTAGTTTTTATTAAAGAGAATTTTCCCTTTATCTTTTGACCATATAGATTAAAGGTAACCTTTCTATCTGTGCTTATAATATCAGATATATCTTTTGATTGAGAAGTAGTATTATTGGTTTTTTTTCTAGGAGATTTGACGGTAGTTTCGGATTCTATAGAATAAGTGCCAATATCCCAAACAATAACTGAACCAGCACCATAATTACCTTTAGGAATTATACCTTCAAAGGTCAGATAGTCGACTGGGTGATCCTCGGTTTGGATAGCTAGTCTCTTGACAAAGGGATCAAGTGAAGGTCCTTTTGGAATTGCCCAAGATAACAAGACATTATTCTTGACAGATTCGAGTCTAAAATCATAGTGCAGATGAGTTGCTTTATGTCTTTGAAAAACAAAGCGATAGTTTCTTTTTAATTTATCATAGTTTGCAGGTATTAGATGATTTACTTTGTCAATATTTTCATTTTTCCTCTCTGAGCCATCGCCTCCATCCGGCTCCGGCTCCGGCGACATCTTAAAATTTCTTTTTTGCTTATATTCATCTAACACTTTAAACCACTACGATCCGCTAATAGAATTATTCCTGACTAGCACTTTAATTCCTTGTAATTGACTAGATCAAGAGTAACGTTTGATATGCACGTAAAATCATGATATATCGGCTCACTCATTTAACAAGTAACGTACAACTACATTGTAAATTCCCTTTGACTATCAGAATATATTGTTTCAAACACTTTCAAAGAAGATTTTTACTTTTATACATCTCATTAATAGATCGTATAAAAAATTCAATAGAATTATTTTGCACTGATTCAAAAGATCCCGATCCTTCATTATTAAGTGATTCAATGTTATCTTTCAAGTTAATCCAAAATTTCGAAACTTGTTTTATAAGTATCGTTGTGAATATGATTTTACAATAAATGTGCAAAATATTACGTCAATATTATCTTATCAGACAAGTTTAGAAATTTGTTATTACATAATTAGCAGTCACTAGAATAAGGATTTATGAATGGATAAAACCATTTATTTTTCTAAAATGTGGACTACAAAACAATCAAATAGTAAGTATTATTAACAAAAAAATTTCAGTGGACTCGAATGTAAATTAGTCATTGTTTCTAGGTCCCTGGTAAAAAATGGAATTATTAAACGAGTCAAGTCAAGTCAAGTTTAATAACAAATCATTATTCAAAGTATAAGATTGAGCAATGATCTACGAATGTCCCAACAAGCATGTTTGCTTTAGCAAAGATGAACTAAGCAATTGTGGTATGAGAGATTGCAATAAACAAACAGTCAAATTAAGTTTAGAGAATATCAAGTGGTTTTATAAAATCAATAAGAATGGACTATGTATTAACAGAGATGATCTACATATGATTCTGGAAGATCCAAACATGCCAACAGATGTAAAAACTAAAATACAAAGCATATTTTACAGAAATATCTAAATAAATTCTAGAAATACAATGGAATATGATTAAACACTGATTTCGAATAGAATATCAGCAATCCATAAACGATAAGTCAATCTAAAGAGAAGGTAATGAAAGAGATTCACACTGAAATCAATATTCAAGCGACAGCCGAAAGAGTATGGAAAATACTCACTGATTTTAAAAATTTTCAACAATGGAATCCTTTTATTTACAAAATAGACGGAGATCCTTCTGTTGGGACGAGAATCAAGATACATCTCCGTACCCCAAATGGAAAAAATAGGAGATATCAACCAAAGATTACAATGGTTGAGCCGTCCAGAGAGCTACGTTGGTTAGGAAAACTAACTATACCCGGCATATTTGATGGAGAGCGAATCTTTATTTTAGAACCAATTGGAGATAAACAAATTCGGTTTGTACATAAGGAGATTTTTGCGGGACTATTGGTCCACTTGGTTGGAAATCGTTTGGATAAGGATATGTATAGTAGCTTTATTTCCATGAACGAGGCATTAAAAAAAAGAGCTGAGGAATAACATCCAATCATTTTCTTAGAGTAAATGTCGCGATAACCACATGAATCTAAAAAAAATCCATATTAAACACAATAAGAGATCAAGAATTAATGATAACAAATGTCTACTAAAAAGGTAACTGAGAGGAAATAAAACTACAATTACAAAACATCATTTTCATATCCTTAAATATTGATTGGAAGATATGAACTGACTCTCAGGTTCATTGGTAAAAAAATTTTTGGGTTATCCTTCCTTATATCTAAAGTCAAGAATGGATTACAGATTAATGATTTATTCTACTTCTTTTTGGCGACCTTCTTGCTACTTGAAGATGAAGAGGTTTTATCACCTTTACTTGCAACTTTCTTTTTAGTCTCCTTCACAGATTTGACTGAATCTTTTTTATCTTCTTTTGGGTTACCTTTTTTAGATACCATTTAAAAGAAAAAGGAGACATACTATTTACAAAGTATTCTAAAATTAAATATAACAAAACCTATATAAAATACTACCAAAGAATTATCATCAAAATTCTGTAAATCCAAATTTTCCTCTCGTTAAAGAATTCAGCTATAAGAATAAAGATATAATTTTTATTTTTAAAGAAAGTAATCTTCCCTTTAATCTTGTAGGATTCTCTATTTCTTCCATTGTTACCCTAAATTTTATATTATGTCCATTATATCTTTAAGCAAGACTCTTTGGAATAAATATACTACTTTGTCGATATCACCAGATTTAGTTATGACAATATCCTGACCGAATTTTTTGTAGTTGTCTATGTATGCGGCATTATACCTCTGACTTTTTTAATAACATCTGATCAATTAATCAAATTGTTTCTCATAGTTAGTGGCCATAACAAAAAAAATAACTAGATGCGAATTTAAAAAATGAAATTCATAATTTAACATATATACTATTATATTTAATACAAAAAATGCTATTTTGTCTAGGTTTTATAGTAACAATCACTAGGTGTGAAAATAAATAGCAGCAAATGAAATATTTGAATATAGTTTAGAATTAGCATAGAGCAAGAAGAGATATGTTTGAAATTATATTAGTTTGCCTGATTTGACTCCAACACCTATACTTTCAAGGTTACTTGAAAGTAAATAACTATTATAATACTATATAACTGAGTTGCAGCCACTATGTAAATTATAGTGACTGTAATTCAAACTTCTTTCATCAATTCACAACAGCATTGAAATAAAATTTGAACAGACAAAACACTATTTTTTAAGTTAAGAGTATTGAAGTTTGTATATGAGAGAGGAAATAGCCAAAAAAATAGTTTTAAAAACAATTAAAGACACCTACGAAAATCCATATGTGGTTAAGGAAAATGGATGTGCTGCATGTCATGTTCTCTTTACTTTGTCAAGGGAAATGAAGTCAAATGAGCAAGAAGCATCGAATTTATTGTCAGAGCTATTGCTTTCTAACCCTGATCTTGATTTTTCTTTCATCGAGATGGTAGAATATATACATATGAAGAGAAGAATGATGGGAACTACATTTGCCATAAAAACGCGCGAGGCAAAGGACAGATATATATCTTCGAATTTTAAAAATACATTATCAGAATTACATTCAGATATTATTCGTTATGGACCAGATATAGTTTTAAGGAAATTGTTATTGAGTATGATATCTCTTGAAATGGCAAAAAATATAGGAATCGATCACCATGCTTCAACAGAAGAGCTTTACTATTTCATGAGACATAATGAATTGGAGACGGATGGATATATGTTAGAATTTATTAATCAACTTTACCAAAGAATTATCAATAAACGCAAATAGACATATCCACACTACGAATATATAATTAATTCGGGTTTAATGAAGACAGCAAAAAAAAATATTAGGCAGCTATAGGTTTTTCTTCTGCCTTTTCTGTCTCGGGTTGTTGTTGGAGCAATTTCTTTTCTCTTTCTATTGCTTTCTTCTGTTTCTTCTTTCTGAAGTATCTCATATTCAAAGCACATAAGGTAATTTTGTAAACATAATATAAATAATATACATAGAAAATCATATAATATAGAATCTTATCATGATAATATTCCATATTCTGCAATTAATATCCACATAGTCAAGAATTGTATATGTATCTTCCATTTACTCAGTAAATAAGTTTCGTCATTTAATATGATAATGTCTATCAATCTTATCTAATATATATAAAATTTATACAATCAGGTATAGTATTCCGAATGAACTCGATCAAATATTATTAAAATTACTATAATTATGTGAGTTTTGTCTTTTTTAAATATTTTCAAAACAAAGTTAGATCATGCCTTCAGAAAGAGAATTTAATGAAAGTCCCAAGCATTTTATGGTATTAGATGCAATTGCCAGAGGTATGAAAAAGATAGATTGCATAGTTAAAGTTACTACATTATCCAAAGATGGAGTGCAATTAATTGTTAATGATTTGAGAACTCAAAACTGATTAGTGTAGACGAAGAAAGAGGTTTTTTGGCAATAAAAAATTGAACTGTCCATGACAGACACAGGATCCAAAATATTAGACAGTAAAAGGAATAATTATCTACTAAAGCTCAGCGACTTCAACAGCTCTATCAAAGTGGAGATAGAGCACAAATGCAGAGTTATATGGACGATAACAGGATGTGGATGCCTATGATGTTGTTTTCAGGGCTGATGAGTATGGTAATGTTTGCAGATATAATGTCTTTCATGGGAATGGCAATGAACCCTGCTGAAAGTGCTCAGACAGAGGCCAGGTTGATAAATCAGGCGGCGGTACATCAGCGGAAGATTCAGGTGCAGCAGCTGACTCAGGAAATACAAGTGGGTTTAGTGATGCGGGATTTGATAGTGGAATAGATACAGGAGGTTTTGACTCCTTCTGATACCATTGTCACAAATGATAGAAATGATCAAACTTTAACCAAAGTAAATTACCTCTACTTCAAACGAAATCACTGATTTGTATAGCATTTGTCTAATTTAGAATAATCAAAAAAAGTGCTATATCTGCAAAACTATCTTTCTTTTAATTCGTTTAATGCATGCAAGAATCTTTTAGCAACTTAATTATAAATTAATGTATTTATACTTTGAAATGCTCTTTCATACTATCAAATGCCCATCCATAAAACAACCAAAATTAGTGACATTATGACAAAAAAACTTGAAACAATAGGATCTTCTTCATCCGCCAGGGATGTGGCAATAAAGATGAGAGATAAGCAAGTTAGTTCTATCCTAGTAATGGATGAGAGATATGACATTCCACTAGGGATTGTTACAGAACGAGACCTAGCAAGAAAAGTATGCGTTACTGATAAGAACAGTACTCAATTACTAGCCAGCAAGGTAATGTCATTTCCGCTTATTAAAGTCAATGCAGACGTATCCACTTTGGAAGCAGCGGATTTAATGTTAAAAAACAGAGTTAGACATTTACTGGTTGTTTCTACTGAACCTAATCAAGACACTGAAGAAAATGATTTTAATGAAGATAAAGATCTGCTAAAACCAATAGGAATAATAACTCCTATGGATTTTATTAGATATAACTTAATCACTCCCACTACTGCTACTACAAGTTTGAGCAAAGATAGCGAAGAAGATAGCGAGACCGAGCAAATATTAGAGTATTATAAAACTGATTCTAATTTTGATTGATTAATTTGATCAATCATCTCATAGTTAAATTATAATAAAGTTACAAAAATTCAATAATTCAATATCAGATAAGAGAGAGTGCACAATAACGGATACTGACACAAAATTTTCACATAAGAAAAAGTTTTTTAGTGCTCAATAATAGCATTGAGACTTGAGGGTAAATTCAATTTAACATACATGTCTTTAAGTTACCTTGTCATTATTTTTATTATTTCTCTTTTCTCATTTCTGAGCCAAGATTACATTAATGTTTCTAATGCATCTCCCCATCATTTGAACTTCAAGAACTCATTAATGAAAATCGCCAATGGGTTCAAACATATGGCAATAGTAGCGTCAATCTGAAAACAAGTTATACGGATATTCTTTCTGTAAATTACATTAGCGATGGACAGACTCTAAATACTACCATTTGGTTGTATTCTGGTTTTAACAATTCTTCGGCGGCTTCTCCTGCTAATGCTACCGATAATCAATCTTTTGCAAAGCTTAGTTATGGAATCCTAATTGATGCGGACGCAAACATCAGAACAGGATACAACGGTGCAGATTATGATTTCTATGCAGAGCTATCAGGAGGAAAACTAAATGTGTATCTTTACCAATTATCATCTACAGGAGGTTACAAGATAGTAGGATCTAAAGCAAATCTTACTCTATCTCATGCTGAATCACCGGTAGGGCCTGGCTATGTTAATATAAATTTGGATCTGAGTTCAATAAACTCACCTAGTGAATACAATTTATTATTCTATAGTGCAGAGTCACGCGGATCCAATGAAGTTAGACAATTTACTAATTGGGTGACCATTCCTCCACCTAGCTTAGAAGTATCTACATCCCCAAGTGATATAACGATAAGACAAGGAGAAGAACAGTTAATACCAGCTAGAATAAAATCTACATCCGGTTTTTCTAATGACGTAATTAACATTACTTTGGGTGTCACAAATAACTTTAACAATAAATTTAACGACTATATAATTGGATCGGCTTTTAATTCAAGTGAATTTGACGTACACGTACAAAGAAACCAACCACCTTTAATAAAAATAGCCGTTCCTCAACAAACTCCTCTAGGGATCTACACAATACCTTTGATTGTAACAATAAGAGAACCATCTATGGCGACAACCACAAAACCAACATTTATTGCTCCATTAGGTGGAACGGTAGATCCCAAATTTGAATTATCCAAAAAATATCCGACGGTTGGTTATTTGACAAAACCAATAAACTTAACGGTTACAGTAATCCCACCCAAGGATATTGAAGATCAATTCAAAGACTTTTGGTCTACATATGGACAGTTCATAGGTATTTTTGCAGGAGCATTTGTGGGCGCATTTGCTAAACAAATGTTTGACAAAGCAAAAAAAAGAAAAGAAAACGAGTGAGTATATTTATGCAGTAGAATAATTTAAAATATATGGTCAAACTTAATAACTTAATTTATTTAAAGAAAACATTAGCAAATTTTAGATAAATGGGATTGATCAAGAAGATATAGTAGATATAGAATCTTGAATTGTCCTAATTTTATTAACATTTGGTTACTAGAGCATCAACTCCTGGTCAGACGGATTAAATTGTAGTACCGCCTTTTAACTATTTAATATCTACCCATATTACTTATACATTATCAGTCAATATTAGTCGCTTTGGGAACAACGGTTAAGACACCTTCATATAGTAGATCAGTCACCTTTCAAACCTAATCAAAGAGAACAAAAACATCGTCGTTCTCTAGCTTAGTTTTATAAATATTTAGAGGCATTTCCGCAGGAGGGTTTTGAGGTATCCCGTCGTTTAAATTAAATGCAGACAAGTGTAATGGACAAGTAAGAGTTTTTTCTTCTTCGTTTAGAATTCCACCAGATAAATCAGCATATGCATGAGTGCATATTCTATCACTTGCGTAAATATTGTCACCTGCTTTTACTACCATAATTTCTTTACCATCATGGTCAAATGAAAGTATATTGTTATTATCTAATGAACTTAGGTCACAGACTTTTATCCATGTCATGTTAGCAACTATATTTCTAAAAACCCATATTTTGCTTTTATGGACGAATGTCGACTCCTGTTTTTTATTTCATCCTTTTGCCAAATGCCTCAATTAAGACAATGGTATGGTCAATCTATTTTGTCTTTTGCCTTTCCTGCTACATCCTTAGTTTTGTCCACAACCTTATCTTTGACATCCCCCAACTTATCGGTGATACTTTCTAGAACTGATTCGCCTTGGTTCTCCTTTTTTTGTTCAAAGGTTTTGAGTTCAGATTCAGTGCCTTGCAATATTAATTGTGATCCATCATAAGCTTCGACTTTGGACTTTGGAATTATATATATATTTTCACTCATGCCATCTTTTTCTACTATAATAGAGTCATCTCTTTCACCAATTATGTTACCTACAACTTGACGGTCGGATAAAATTACACCCTTTTTTGATATTATCAATTCTGAAAAATCTATATCAGTCATATTTTACCTTGGACTATATGACTATAAAAAGATGTATATTTTGGAAACTAACGTACTCAAGATATTATTATTCACATATAACAGAATTATACCCCAATTATCTAGATTAACAATGACTTTCAATAAATTTGCATAGAGTAATTACATATTACTAAAATAAAAAAGTTAGGTAACATTTCTAGTGTGACCAACTATTTAGATTCAATAGAGCCAGTTTATGGTTATTTCTGCAATAAAACCATTCTGAAATTAATGTTACTAGAAAGTAATTCAAAAAAAATTCATACTTTCTACGATCCGATTCAATAGACAAATTTTAAAAGTTTTAATTTAAAAACATCAAGAAATAATTTTATTATGATATGAAACAAGTGTACTGATACTATATCTTTTATATATAATATTATAATTTTGTTTATCTTTTTGTAAAAATTCTAGTTTCATCTTAACTGCTTAAGTAATGTTGCTTATTGGCGCTCCATTATAAGACTTGCAACTGGGACATTGTAGTACGACATCGCGATAATTATAGACCATTATATTTTCTGCTAACACAAATCCACAAGATCCACACAGATGTGACTCTAATTCTACGCCTTTGATTAAAACATCCTGATCATCTATTGAGAAAATTGTTTTACTTTCCAAATTTGGCTCAGGTATTACATGGAGTTTAACTATTTTGGTCATATGACATTCATTTGCATTATCGTATATAAGTCATCCTTATTTTTCTTATAAAGAAAGATACTCAACCATTACTACTTTGAAAGTTAACGTATCATTAGATGATTACCAAATAAAAATTTATAATCAATAAAAAATTGACAATACAAAAAAGACTTTATTTAGGTATTGTAAAGGTTTATGAGAATATAATTAAGACATGAACTAACAAATATATAAGAAGATCTGTCATCGTCTGAAAAATTTCGCCTCAAAATAGGTTTAAAATAATATTCCAAAGTTAAAATATATGATTACCAATTTTGAGATTCTATTTAGAACATATAACTAAGCATAATTTTAAGACTTGCGGTATGGATCCACATATGTTATCACTTGTTCAGGCCATATTAGGTACGATGATCAGGGAATGTATCGTTCCTAATTAGAATTTCATCATCTAAATAGATTAATTTTTGCAATTACCTTACATTATCTTTAGATATGATAGAATATTAAAAGCTCGAAGTGTTTGAAAGCCTCCATCAACGTAGACCGAGATTCAGCAATTTGTACAATCGCTTTAAAATGAGCTATGCATTTTCCGTATTTTTTAATCCATTGTTTAGATTAACTTTCTAATGCACAAAATACATTAACTTGTTTAATCTATCTTAAATTCAGATTCATAATGTAATCGTTAGCACCTGATTGGAATTTGAAAATACTTGTAGACAAATAGCTTCTTTCTTGTTTTTTATTGTGGAAATTAATATTGAATACTAAAGGTATTTGCAAAAGGCAAAATCTTATGCCGGTTATATAATATGACGACTATGTCACTTTGAAAATGATAAAAATTTTAGTTATAACGAGTTTAGTACTATCGTTTGTCTTGACATCCGCATTAGTGAGCAATTCATTCAACAACCATATGACGTTTGCCCAAGATTTATCTAATATTAAAGACAAGGCGACAAATTTATTGACAGGAAGTGACAATAGTCAAACTACAAATAGCAATTCTTCATCATCATCTGCAACAACAAACAGTTCTGGCTCATCAGATTCCTCTCTAACACAAAAAGCGACAGATGCAATGGGACAGTTTTTGAAATAAGATCCGAGAATCAAAATCTAAAAAATTTTTCTCTTTTTAATTCATTTTATTACTTTTATTTTTAAAATCATTCTAAGCTATATCGCTACTATTACATCATGTGGCTACGTCCCATCTTAATTTTTATGATAAAACGATTTGCGAAGATTAATTTGGATATTACGATTTTAATGGGAAGATTTGAGATAAAATATAATTTTTATTGTCAATATTATTTTGATAATCATGTTTGACATCGAAAATATAACATCAAAAAAAAGGGATTTTACTATTAATATGATTTTTTCAACTTTTGATTGGTCAAAAGGAGAGTTACCACTTATTGTAGATATTTTTCGCAGATAGACATTTTTTTAATGGGATGATTATGTAGTTGATGATGTTTACTTAAATCATGCACGGACCAGAATGGCTTTCAAATCCTATCATTTCAATTATTTTGTTAACCATTGGATTTTTATTTTTATGGATGGCGTTAAGAACTGAAAAAGAGCATCGCAGACATCAACATCACCCTACTCATAGTGGGATAGAAATTAAAATGATGGGAAAAAAGGTGGTCGATACTAGCACAGGATGGTTATTTTTTACCCTTTTTATTGGAGGTATTGCATTGGGAACACATTTTCTATCAGAATACACACTGCATCTTTATGATACAACATCCATTGATAGTATTACTCATGGATTATCAGCTATGGGCATAACAGCAATTGTTTTAAATTTTATGATCACAAGAAAAAGGAGATACTATTTTCCAATTAGTATAGGGGCGGCATGGATAGGATTTGTTCTATGGGAAGTTTATGAATGGGTTAGTATTAGTATTCATGGTCCAACTGGATTCATCCAGACTGAACCCATAGATATGATCGTAGATTTATGGGTTGACACGTTAGGATGTCTTGCAGTCTGTTTCCTCTACAAAGAATTCACCGATTGAATAGAATTGCTAAATCAAGGAGATCATAACAAAGGCGAATAACAAAGCACATATGAGATGAAAAATATTTGTAATGATCATTTAACACGTCAAAATTTTTCTTTTTAAATTGAACTAAATTTCTCAGCATCGGAAAATTCCAAAGTTTCATTGTAAATCTTTGTATTTAGTAAAGATCATTTTTAACTGGCTTCTTTTGTCTCACTTAAGAATTCCTCTATGGCCTTATCTAATTCAACAGGATCATGAAGTATCAGCCAATGACCCTCGCCATCAATAACTCTTAACTTGAATTGTGGAATCTCTTGTTTCATTATTTTTTTGAGATTTAAAAATACATCGTCTTTGCTTCCTACAATTCCAAATAATTTGCAATTAGAATTTTTCAAATAATCATTTATATTTTTAGGCATAGTCCGCAATGCGTTTCTTGATGCAATAAATCCATCTACAGAAGTTTTTGTAAATATTTCCTTAAAGCGATTCCAGTCTCTTTCACTTTGAAAAGCCTTCTCCTTAGCAAAGCTTTTCTTACGTTCGTACTCTGCTACAGCAGCCATTCCATTTGTTGATGCTATTTCTATTGCAACGGAATCCTCGAGGTCATCCTCATGGATAGGTATTGAAGATCCGCTTATGAATATTATTGAATCTAGCATGCGCATGTTGTTTTTAGCAAAAACAGCTGCTATTTTTCCACCTATTGAATGACCTATTAAGGTACATTTAGAAATCTGTAATCTCTTAAGCAACTTGTACAAATCATTAGCCAGGTCCTCCATTGTGAAATTAGATTTATTTCCCATATTAGATCTGTTATGACCTCGTAGTTCGTAAGCTATAATTCTATACTTGCCAGATTTTAAAATGAGGGATATTTCTTCTTCCCAAATCATAATATTTCCACCCAGTGGATGAATTAAGACAATAGGATAAGAGTCTTCATTTCCATGAACTTCGTAGTAAACCTTGAGATCATCCTCCAAGAAAATATAAGGCATGTAGTTAACAATTTCAGTTTAGTATATTAATCATGGTTTTATCTGAATCTATATCTTATCCCAGTTTACTCCAAGACCTTATTTATGAATTTAATCCACAGGTTTCTCAATCGGTCGTGTTTTCTTTTAGTTATTCAGGATAAATTTTCAGATAAATAATAGTTATTTTACTTTATAGTAACTTCGTTGTAACCTGCCTACGAAAAATCCTTGGTTTTAAAAGGTCGTGTCGATATATTTTTTGACTTTGACTTTTGATAACATACAGGAAATTAGCAACTTAGGGTTGATTCGCTATTTTGTCATCAATCAGGACAAGATATAATTAGGAACTTTGACTCCTGCTAGATATTGTCAAGCCTTCTGGTTTTATTAAGGCTTATCTAAAATTACTTAATTTGCTTTACATAATTATTATAGTAATTAAATGCATTCAGATATAATCAACGTCAACCTCATCTCATCATCTAACGATCGGTCTCTATGTTAAGAATTACGTTTTTTATTGTTAGTAATAGCATTTCATGATGGATACGGATTAGAAAATTCAAAAATGAAAAATATGTGATTTATAATGAAAATTGTAATCTAGGCAATAAATAACAGTAGAAGAATAGTTGATAGTAAAATCAACTATTTTTACTGAACAGCTGTTGTGTTAGTAGCGTTTGCACTAGTAGCGTTTGCACTAGTAGCGTTTGCACTAGTAGCGTTTGCACTAGTAGCGTTTGCACTAGTAGCGTTCTGGCCTGCGGAATAATCTAATTCACCAGGTGGACTATCTGAACCAGTTATATTAGCAGTCTGTGCACTTACATCTTCTGGAGTTGTTGCATTAACAAACTCAGTAACGTTTGCTGAAACTTCTTCTGCTGGAGCATTAGTACCGGTTAAAGGATTAACATTTGTATTGGTGTTTCCATTACCTGCATCACCATTATCATTGTTGTTATCTCCACCATTTCCGTTATCTTCTTGATTTTCATCTCCATTGCCTTGGGCATATACACTTCCGTTAATTGAAAAAACCGCGGAAGCTAGTACGAAGGCTAGAAGAATAGCTAAATTTGTGTTAATGATTTTCTTCATTAAACTATAGTAATACAAAAAAGGTTATAAACTACCAATATTTCATTATGATTTCTCACATTACAGGTCTAATAAAAGGATTTAATGACTACTTATAATTAGGCATTATATGGGTTTTTTTACAATAACTATTGTTACTAGTTGATCTACTTCCTTATTACAGGTGCTAGGTTTAATTGTATCGCAACATTAACTATCAATTATTTTACCATTATTAATTATTAGATGTATATCTTTGGTATTACGTATATCATCCAGCGGATTTGAAGAGAGTATCACCAAATCTGCTTGTTTATTTTTTTCTATTGAACCGATTTTGTCTTCTAATCCTAAAGACCGTGCGGCATTTATTGTCGCAATCCTCAGTACTTCATTATTAGGGATTCCTGTTAAAGCGAGCAGCTCTAACTCATGATGTAGGCTTTTTCCAGGAATCAATCCAAAATTAGGAATGTCAGTGCCTGCCAAAAGATTTACGCCATTATCATACATTTTCTTTGTTAGTGCAGTAAGTTTAGACCAAAATAATTCTGCCTCTGGATGGTCACGAAGCATTGCTTCAAAAATACTCAAAGTAGGATCAACAGACACATTATTTCTTGATAGTGATTGAACCATGCGACCAATTTCTTTGCTATCTAAATCAACTAATTCTAACCAAAAAAAATGATCAAAAGGACCACCTGCAATAGCCTTAAAGATACTTTTATTTTCACCTGACAAGATATCTAAGTTGACGGGTACACCATGAGTCAAATAGTCTATACCCATATTTGCCGCGTCGGTCCAGCTAGTAGCATATAAGTGTCCTATTACTCTAATATCATTGAGGTTAGCTTCGTCTATTGCAGCACTTACTAAATCAGGAGTAAGACCAACATATAGTTTTATAAAATCTACTCCAATATTTGCTTGTTTTTTGACCTCACTTCTCACTTCCTTCTCTGTCCTGACACTCTTTTCTACAAAAGGTATTGATTGAGAGGGAGAATTAAGCAATTGTCCAGCAGTTAGAATTTGAGGACCATTGATTTCGCCAGAGGATATCCTTTCTTTTAGATCTACGGATTCTTGAGTAGGTCCTCCCGGGTTTCTTATTGTCGTTACTCCATAATTTAAAAGTGAGCCCAGAGTTTCAACTGCTAGCGTGTAATTAAAAGAATTTTTAAGTACACCTGCCACATGTGCATGCATATCAATTAAGCCAGGAATAAGATATTTTCCTGTTGCGTTGACTATTGTCACATGTGGATTTTTTTTAATAAATTCATTCACGCTTGAGTGATTATTGTTATTATCAATTATATCATAGATACTACATTTGTTTATGATTATAGTAACGTTATTCTTTGGTATAAAGTCTATACCGCTTATAAGAGTTGCATCATAGATTATTAGAGCATTATTGTTATCGTCGTCAAGGTTTGTCAGGTTTGAATTAGTAGAAGAAAGATAAGGAGATGCTAATGCCTCTTCACCACTCCAATAAAAAAGCTGTAAAACAGAAATTGAAACAACATATAATATTCCTAAATGCAGTGGAGTTAACTTTATCAGGTTCAATATATTCCCGATGTGCAATAAAATATTTTAGTTTTCTGAGAACCCAATGATTAAGATCTCCTTTGATAACTATTACGTAGAGATATTGAAAACATAAATGGACCATTTGGATTAAAAAATATAAATACAAACAAAGAAAGATTGATACCAAACCTACAAAGTAAAAAAAATTGAACATTATATAAAATAGCTTGAAAATATTCTAATCAGGTAGAAAATCCGTCTATCATTATACTATGGATAACATGGCAATGTAAACGAAAATGTAGCACCAGATGCATTGATATTATTACTTGCCCAGATTCTCCCACCATGGGCTTCATAATGCTCTTTGTTATAAATAAACCAAGACCTATTCCTTTTTCTGATTTGGTAGCAAATTTGGTAAATAATCTTGGTAGTATATCTCTATCAATACCTTTTCCACTATCTCTTATCGATACGACGGCATATTTTTGACCATTTGAATATTCTTTACTTAGTGTAATATGAATTGTATCCCTATTATTGGTAAACTTAAATGCATTATCTAACAAATTGCAAATAGCTTGTGAAATCCGTGATTTATCCAAATCGGTCGCAACAGAACTACATACTAAATCATCCTTCAATTGTGAATAATCTAACCGTGGAATGCATTTGTCGATCTTTGTTATAGTATGTAGATTCTGATTTTCTATTTTCCCTGCATGTTGGGTCTCGTATTCCATCATCTGCTCTAGTAAAAATAGTCTTAGATCAACGACCTCCTTCCTAAGAACCAAGGTGTTTGTTTCTATTCTAGTGATATCTAAAATACTATTTGATAATGACACAACTTTTTTTGTGTTTCTTATAATAGAATCAATATACTCGTTTATCTCTTGTCTGGTTTTCTGGAGCTGAGGAGAGGTGTCCCATTCCTTTGAATTCACTGTTGATTTGAGTATTTCAGAAATTAGCAGTATTGGTTGTATAGGGTTTCTTAACTCATGTGCAGCAATACGAATAAAGTCATTCTGCAAATCCTCACTTTTTTTTAGTTGCTGATATAATTCGGTTTGATTCCACAAGTTTTCGAATATGGAGACATAAGATAAAACACCTGCTTTGCTATTTGAATATGTAGATATACCTATGGCTTCATGAAATTCTTCTTTGGAATCATCCTTAAGCTCCATCACCAGAGATACCTTTTTGTCAACTATAAGAATGGTAGATCCTGTTTCTGCTAATGTTTCAAAAGATCTTATATCAATATTCTTGAGGTTATTGTTGCTATTACCATTTGGGATCCTTATCGAAAGACTTTGTTTTTGCAAGCTCTTGATAAAAGACTCTGTCTTCTTGTTACTGGGAATTAATATACGTGTATTTACATTTCTATTTATTGCTGCCTGGGTTATCAATTCAAACATCCCAAGTTTCCATTGCCTTTGAAGTGCGTTTACGGTTGGAAGTATTAGCATAATCTCCCTATTGGCCGATTTCAGCAGATCAAGATATTCAGTTTCTGCATTATTTGATCTTTGAATTATATCCACTCTTTCATTATCAAGTCCTCTTTTTATGTCTTCGATAATATCTGCAGCATCTATGCCATTTCTCCATAGTTCTTCAAATATCGTCTTATACTGGTTGATGTACAAGACGTCATTGGTAGTAAACAACTGTTTAATTATTTTCCTATTCCTATCGTGATCAATTTTTCCGGCATTTGAAAAGAAGACGTTGTCAGTTACTAAGAAGTTTAATGGAGGCAGATTCCTAATACTTCGAATTTTTATGCCCAAATCCATGAATAACTTGGCTACATTTACGTCTTCCTCACAGCTCAAACCTGTAATCCATCTTACACCCTTGTGATTACCCTTGTCATATTTTTCCATTATTTCCTGATATACCGAGAAATAGCAATCGTGTACTATTTTTAGTAAAGCGGTATCTGAACAAATTAGTATTTCATCGCTTTCATTACTCAAAGACCCTATCTTATTGCTTATTTCATCTAGGTCATCCAGCACCATAGTTTCTATTCTTTTGTGACCATTCTCGATCTCCCTAATTCTTTGGGTTGCAGGTATGGCGTTGATCCAAAGGCTTTTAAAAACATGTTGTTGTTGCTCAACTAATTCCATAACATTACTATATATTAGATGAGATACCGGTTTGGCTTCGTGTAATTTAGCCGTAGCAATATATTCACCCTCGCTTACCGCCATGCCTCCTTTCGCATTATCTACATGACGTACCTCTGCTATTTTCATTAGCTCTTTACAATAATTGATATTGCGATTTGTGATTTCAGAGAGGTATTTGATTTTAACTCCTCTTTCATAAGCTTGTCTCATACCTTTTCGCAATTGTTCTACACCCATTGCTATTGTAGGACCTTGCGAATCAGCGTAATTATCCCACCTATCCTTTGTATTATTAAGTGTCCGTAAAATTAGTTCTGTTGTCTTATCTACTCCGTATACAACCACCGTCTTCTCCTCCAATGCTTTAGGAGGATTGTCATCTTTATCATTACGAATGGAATTTAGATTTCTATCATAACAACCGCTAGTTTGATTAAACGAATTTGAATTTGAATCAGTCTTTTTTTCTTTATTTGTCAAATGATAGTTTGAATTCTTATTGTCAAGCCCTTCTGTCGCTTTTTCTACTCCGTTTTTGTTATTAAGAGTCAAAATTCAACAATATCAATTAGTGATTATAGAATTTAAGCTTATCGCTTGCATAGCAACTATTTATACTTATAATTACTACGCACCTATTTTATTTGTTTATACATGTCTGTTTTTCATTACAAATATACGATATTCTCTATTTTTAAATTTAAAGCCAATTAACCTACTCAAAGAATATTTAAAGAAAATCTTTTTCAAATTCTAATTTGGTCATTAATTTAGTTTAAGAAATAGTCAAACCTCGAATCGACTAAATAGTATTATTTCCTTCCTTAAAGTTTATTTGAGTTCATATAGTAAGAAAGAAAAATTTAGATAGTTATATGTAAACAATATATTGCATTAATTTTACATATATTCGGGTTTGCTTTAAACAAACAGTAAAAGTAGTTGCAGATTTTGAACAACTCGTCGGTATTTAGATGCAGTTTGAATATCTCACCTTATTGTAGAATTTGAAAATATTTGTATGCGGATTCTAATCTTACCGGGGAAGATGACGTATTGTGAAGGTTTTTCTGTATCTTGATAGTAAATTATATATGTCTACATCAAAAAATATAGATAATTCTTTTTCTTCAAAAACATCAACAAGAAAGGGAACAGGATTTCAAATTATTATAGGAGCAATGATACTTATCTTTTCTATCATTCTTTACATGACCACATTTTTAGAAATAGTATTGTATATATTACTTTTAGTTAGCATAATTATGATTACTTCTTCCTTTTTTATAATCATAAATCAGTATGAGCGAGCCATTATTTTGAGAGTTGGATTATATAGAGGCCAAGTAAAACCAGGAATACGCACAAGGTTACCTTTAATAGATAACATTTTAGTAATTGATATTCGCGAGAAGGTTAGAGAATTTAACGCAGAGAAGATGCTAACAAAAGATAATGTACCTGTTACAATAGACGCAATACTAAGATACAAAATTATCGAGCAAAGAGCTAATGATGCATTATTAAATGTCGAAAATTTTAATGAAATGATAAAACAGGTTTCACAAACTACTTTGCGAAATAATATCGGTTCTTCAAATTTCCAAGAAATACTCTCCAAAAGAGAAGAGATAAATCAAAATATTAAATCAATAATATCTAAAGAAGCAGAAAATTGGGGAGTAATGGTTACTGGAGTTGAAATAAGGCAGGTAATTATACCTCAAGAATTAGAAGCAGCGATGTCAATGCAAGCGCAGGCAGAACGCGAGAAACAGGCTAGAGTAACATATGGCGATTCAGAGATACTAGTAGCTCAAAAGTTTCTAGATGCTTCAAAGATTTATTCAAACAATCCCGTTGCTTATGCGCTAAGGCAGTCCAATATGCTTTATGAAACAATGAAAATTCACGGAAATACAATAATAATGGTACCTTCTGAAACTCTTAACTCCATGGGATTTGGAAACTTAGGAACGACAATTGCCTACCTAAATAGTTTAGAAAGCGGAATAAATAACGACAAAAAAGAAAAGGATAAAAATGATACCAATTCTACTCAATAAGAAGAATTATATGATTTATTTCTCTTCTTATATCCAAAACTCGATTATTCCTAGATTTTAAGATAAAGATTATTAATACTTAGTATTTGAGTTGAATTTTCAATGTTCAATCCATAAACAAGTCCATCGATTTCATCAAATATTATATTGGTAGTTCAAAGACCATACTCATTTTTACAGTAACAAAGATATTCAACTTATTCCTTAAAATATTAACACTAGAACCAAGGCTTAAATCATAATAAGAATACGAGAATGTCACCTAATAGAGTCAAAGGAATATGGTAACAGATCTACTAATGCATAATCCTTTTCATCATAATTAATAAAAATTTTCAAGTTAGGTGAAAATTCAAAAAGCACTTGCCTACATGCGCCGCAAGGAAAGACAAGTTTATCAATGTTTGATACAATAGCAAGGGCATCAAACTTCTGATATCCTTCAGAAACAGCCTTGAATAAAGCTATCCTCTCCGCACACATTGTTAAACCAAATGATATATTTTCTACATTACATCCGGTAAAAATTTTATTGTCATTATATGTCGACAATGCAGCTCCTACCATAAATTGAGAGTAGGGGCAGTAGGAGTTCTTTATGACATTTGTAGAAGCATCGAGTAATTGTGTTTTTGTAATCATCAATATGGGTATAAATTAAAATTATATTAAATATTGAGATTGTCAAGTATTACATGATTCAAGGTTATAATAGATTAAGAGAAAGAAATGAAATAGAATCAATTATTACTATTACAGAGTCGATGTAAATAAATATCAATACTTAACGACAAAATGGACTTGTCAACTTTTAACATTATAGAAACATGTGTATAATTACCTATTATTGACAGTACTGCATACGATTATGGTAGTTTTATACAGACTATTCCCATCATTTATAATGTTTTACTTGATTGTTAATTTCCAGATTATATCTTGGTCCATGTAAACGAAAAGTAATGATTGTATATGGAGTATCATTTAGATGATCGTAGGAATTTAAATACAAAGATATAAAGATTAATGTAAGATATGATTAATGTAGTAATAGTATGAAAAGCAAGATGGAATTACATATAGTTTTTGGAGTTCTATTTACTTTCGGGATAGTATTTATGGGAACAACTGATGTATTGGGTAATGCGTATGCTCAGACAAATTCAACTATAAACCAAGGCCAGACAAATTCAACTATAAACCAAGGCCAGACAAATTCAACTATAAACCAAGGCCAGACAAATTCAACTATAAACCAAACTAGCTTACCTACTAGTACACCGTCTACAGCAACGCCTGCACAGAAAGAAGCATCACAATCAATAAAAGGAGTTATAACAGAAACAGGAGAATTCCTAGGCAATGTTACACAAAAAATTATTACATCAAAGTCAGCAGGAACAATTCTTAATGAAACTTCTGATGTATTGGGTAATGCGTATGTTGAAACTAAAAAGTTTTTTAGTCCTAACTAGTTAGCCAAGATAGATAAATAATACCAAACTTTTTTCTTTTTGTTCAATAGATTATTCTTTAAAAGATATTAATTACAATTCACTGCTAGATAAACCCGTATGGTAAAAAAATTAGTATTTCGAGTTATTATTGACATTTGAAAAACCATTATCATCATCGCCGAGTAATAATTACAATAGACAAAAATACAAGAAAAAAGTTAAGTCATTTTGGGATTAAAAATTTATCTAGACCACGACCTTATATCGATTTATTTTAGATCTCATTTACAGAAAGACTATACTTTTGATCCCTTCTTGATTTTTATATAATAATAATGGTATACCTCTAATGAATACTGATATTGTAGTAAACTCAGGTAAAGATAAACAGGACTATATACAAAAAATAGTCCCATTTCTGTGGTTTGATAAGCAAGCAGAAGAGGCAGTAAAATTCTATATTTCGGTCTTTAATAATTCAAGTATTGACGAAATTGTCAGGTATGGAAAAGAAGGTTTTGAAATACACCATATGGAAGAAGGAACAGTAATGACAGTTGATTTTAAAATAGAAGGTCAAAAATTCATTGCTCTTAATGGCGGTCCGGTCTTCAAATTTAATGAGGCTATATCATTCCAAGTCTACTGCGAATCTCAAGAAGAGATCGACTACTATTGGAAAAAATTATCCGAGGAAGGCGATCCCAGTGCTCAGCAGTGTGGGTGGCTAAAAGATAAATACGGAGTATCATGGCAAATTGTACCCACAATTTTAGTTAGGATGTTAAAAGACAAAGACCCTGATAAATCACAAAAAGTCATGAAGGCAATGCTCCAGATGAAAAAGATAGACATACAGACTCTATTCCAAGCCTATGGATAGCCGTAACTAAAAAAACAATCTTTTGAAAGTTATTTTTATTATATATAACCTTTGTAAAAAGAGATATTCACTATATAATAAGGTTCTCATCTATATATGCATTATCACTACAATAGAAATTACATTTACAGGTATAATGGTATATAATTTCTTATAGTCACCATTTCTTTGATATTTGGCTAATCAGATTATAAAGTCAATTTTTTTTAAAGTCATTTGTATTTTTTTTGGAGGTAAAGTTTGTTGGATAATCAATACTCATTTTGCTCTTGTCGTAATTGGATGTAATCTATTCTATAGCGTCTTCTTCAAATGACAAAAGTTGGGAATTAATAAATTAAGAGAATTGATTTTATAAGATATTTAGAAGTGGTAAAAGGAATATTTTTTGATCTGGATGGCGTTTTACTTGATTCGATGCCATATCATGCAGAAGCAATGTATCAAGCACTTGAATTAGAAATTGATTACAAATTAGATAAAAAGTGGATTTTTTTACTTGAAGGCATGCCAGCTGACGAGTTTTTGTATGAACTTTTTAAGCATAATCCGCCTAAAACAACTATAGACCGAGAAATAATAACAAAAATAGTAGACTTAAAGAAAAAGATATTCAAAGAAATTGAAAATACAACAATAGTTGATGGAGTAAAAGAATTGCTGGAGAGTCTAGATAAGACGAGTTGTATCAAGGCAATAGTAAGCGGAGCTTCAAGAAAAGAAGTTCAACATATTATAGATAAAAAAATTGGAAATAGAAACTTTGATGTGATTATCACTGGAGATGATGTCACAAGAGGTAAGCCCGATCCTCAGCCTTTTTTAGCAGCTTTAATGAATACAAACTTGGTTAGAAAAGATGCATTAATAGTTGAAAATTCACCTTTTGGAATAATGTCAGCGTACTATGCGGATATCAAATATATTATTACCTTGAATAATACACCACTGACGATTTCGGATTTCTATGACTTTCTTCCAATGCCTATTAAAAATCATTTTAAAAAATATATTTTTAAAAGTACTAGATTAACCAAGGATTTTATTCTAGATTGGGTTTACAAATAATGTCAACTATTACTTCATTTGACAAAATTCAGTTAATAGTCCAAAAATAAAGAAAGAAAGGATATTAAGTTATCAGGTGGTCTAATAATTGGAAAGATAATCTTTTTGATTTACATCAAATTAAGCCATTCAATTGTTTAACCATTTCAAATGATTATAAAAAGTGAATCAAGTATTTTTACTGGTCATCAATAAACTTTGGAATAAAGATTTTATCACACCATATCTCATAATCACAAATCCTGATATGGTTATATTGTTTGTCAAATCTTATTACATTGGACATAATTTTAAACTAGATTCCATTTTCAAATGAAGAATACATTAATACCTCAGATATATAGTCAGCATTTATTGCAAATTCTTTTTATAAAAAATTAAATTATTTTTATCTAATTCTAATAAAGCTATTTCAAGTAAAACAGATACTCTTAATAATATCAGAATTATACTTAAATTCAATTATCTATAAACCATCAGAATTGCATATTGTGGTTATCAATTCGATAAATAGTTACTGTATTAAGTTACAAAGTTTTTCGTTAAGATGCCAGGTCATTGCATAAATGGCTTAAAGTCTACCAGTCCTGGAATATCCAACAGATCTATTTCCTTTGCCATAGTTTGTGCTTTATCGGTTTCCTTGTCTTCATTCATACACTTTTGGTAAAATACACAATGTGTGCACTTGATATTTCTTAATTTTACATCAAGACGTGGCAGAATGGATACATCATTATCCTTGAGTGCACTTACGAACAGTTTTTTTCTTCGCATCATTTCATTTTTTAATAGATCTCTAACAAAATCATCTTTAGGCAATAGAATAGACCAACTCTCAATCCGAGGACCTTTACCATCAAAAGGCTTAAAGAAATACTCACCTTTATCATCCGACCTGATAAACCTCATCTCACTGTTACTATATCTTATTGATATAATTCCTTTTTCAATTCCGGTAATTGTTAAGTAATATAATAATTGTCTAAGATATGACCTAAATCTGTAATCAGTTATGTCCAATCTTCGATTACTTTGTGTATCCTTCAACTCTATGATTACCTCTTTGTCTAGAATATCTGGATGAGCGATCAAACCATCAAATTCTAAGTCTGCTTGTGATACACCAATGTTAGCTAGATTCGTTATTACGAATTCACTGGCTTCTCCTCTTATGAAATGATGCATTGATTCTTCTGATATAGGTTCAGAATCTGGAAATTTACGCCCATAGTATTGTTTTCTTAGGCAGCCAGAGGGCAATATATCTGAAACATGTACCTCTTTTTCATCTCGCCTTCTATTCTCATATCTTGATTTAAGAGATTTCTGTAATAATTCCGTAAATTCATTGTCCTGGCGTATGGTTATGGTCACGACAAACTATCCCATATTGTAAACATGTAAAACTATTTTTAATTATGCTTTTTTTAAAGGTTAGAAAAACATATTTTCATCGTTAAAAGTATATGGATATGTTTAAACCGAATGTAATCTTTGATCTATAAAATCAATTTACAATATTTATAGATATAATACATCATGACTGCTATTATTAAATAGGTTGAGTGAATCACATTATGAGTATAACATGACTATAAAAAGGGTTTAATATTTAGACTACAATACTTTTAGATATGGGTTCAGATCCAGGTTCAGATTTACCACCTCAAGAGCAAGGTCTTTCATCTAAAATGAATTCAGAACAAAAAAAACAAAGCGGAGGAGAAAGTTGCAGTATATGTGGTTTGACAGCTCGCAACAGCATCGAACTAGAAGAACACATTAGACATGCACATAAGCAGAACGATCCTAACAATACAGGATATAAAAACTCAGAGGAGCAAAAAATTGATCCATTCATAAAAACACAAGATTAGTCTATAGTAGATGTCTCATTTTTCGTCTTTTTCAATAAGATCAAGTATTTCAATAAATAATTATTCCTATTTAGGAAAAATTGATCTTTTTATTTCGCATTATTTTTACATAGATATTGCTCACTGAAGTAACAGAAGTCTAATGGAGGCTGGTCATTTCAGCCCCTAAGGTCGCACATAAAAGCTATCCCTTTAATAAGATGATTGTAACATAGGACCATGCTAACAGATTCGTTGTATCTTAACAAGAGTAAGTGAGTGAGTGAGTATATGTGTGTTGTGTGACAACAAATAGACTATTTTGTTTATAATACCTGTCTCATATAATCATCGTTCTCTTGCATCCGAAGTCATTTTCAAGGTAGAAAAAATGTTAGGATCTAATAAATTAAAAGAAAAGAGCAAGAGCATAGTCAGTTAAGCATGTGAGAAGCTATGCGCAAGGTCTTTGTCGATATATAATTAGTAATGTATAGATTTAGAAATAGAACTAAATGCATTGTCTAAAAACCTTCATTTTTTTAAGAAGCCAATAAAAAGGACAGAAAAGATATGTTTGCCCAGTTACGAGAAATGTTATCATCTTTTCTATGTATCATACTAATTACAACTGGACCATTTTTTCGTCCTGAGTAGATATAGGACTGAAATTTATAATATCGAAATGATAATATAAAATGAATTCAATCTGGATAACCTTCCCTCACAATCACTTACGAAATCCGATCTGATAAAGAATTTTCCGTTCTCAAAGAAAAGAGAAACTCAAGAAAGGATATTAGATGATATACGTATGGCATTTAATTCTGGCTACAAATATGTAATATTAGAAGCTCCCACAGGATTTGGAAAGAGTGCAGTAGCCATTGCGCTTGCTTTGAGCTTTGGTTCTAGCTATATTTGCACATCTACCAAAGACTTGCAAACTCAATATTCCAATGATTTTCCATATGTTAAGGCAGCTAAGGGAAAAAATAACTTTCCCTGTTTACTTAAGCAAGACTTTGTAGATAATGGAACTTATCAATGTGGAATATGTGCTTCATCTAACCCAAGTGAGTGTTATCATACAACAGTTGAATATGGACATTGTATGACCAATGAATCCTTTAAAGAGGATGGTTGTAAGTACAGGACCTTTGCAAAAGACTATAAAATTATTTATGAAAGAACAAAAGATGAAAAGGTATACATCGACAACGATACTGCTCAAGCATATCAAAAACAATATTCGAAATGGATGCCAATAAGTAAACTAAATGTGCAAAGACAGTGGAAGCCCTGTGAATACTTTAATCAGTTGAATATCGCATTGGCGTCTAGTCATTCTATATTCAACTATTCTATTTTTCTTGCACTCTTACCATATAATAAACGCCTCTCTGAAAGGGAACTTTTAGTATTGGATGAAGGACATCTTTTAGAAACAGAAATTGTAAAATTTAGGGGATTGTCAATATCCAAAAAAAGATGGAAGCGGTATTTGGGGAATTTTGATATGGTTGATTATGGGTATGACAGCGTTGAAAGATGGATTAATTTCTTAATAGATCTTGAAACCAACATGTTATCTGCAATTGGCAGTGATTCTTTGGCGTCCTTATTAGACACGGAAAGAAATATCAAGTTTGATTATTATAGGTCAAGAAATACTTTATCAGAAAATCAATATCACAAAAAGAGAATAGTTTCTGCAGCAGAATTGTTTGAAAGTGATGAAGATATAGCAAGAAAATATGCTGATGCGGAAATTGCATCAAAAGATATTAAAACTCTGGGTGAAGAGATTACAGTTGATGCTATCAAAGATACAGAAAGGTTGACGCGTACCATCAACAGCATACTTGCAAATCCAAAAAATTGGATAATCTCAGACATTAAAAAAGACAAATACAAGGTGGAGAAAGTGGAACTAAAACCACTTGATATTTCACCATACTGTAAGGCTATTTTTGAAAAGGGATACAAAGCTCTGATAATGAGTGCTACTATTCTAAATTACAAGGCATATTGTAAAATTATTGGTTTAGATCCAGCGGATGTAAAATTTATTCAAGTTGAATCGGATTTTCCAATTGAACATAGAGTGATATATCCTCTAAATATAGCATATCTTAACTACAGTAATTTACAGTCTATTGATATAATGCGTAAAATATCTATGGCTGTTGATAATTTAATGTCTACTCATAAAAATGACAAGGGCATAATCCATACAACATCATATGAGCAACTTAACTTTATCAAAGAAAATCTATCTAAAGAAAATTCAAGAAGGCTTTTAGTTACTGATCCAGAAATACAAAGAGATGAAATAATTTCTCAACACATTGCCGCTTCAAAACCAACCGTCCTTATTTCACCATCACTTCACACAGGGCTTGATCTAAAGGATGACCTTTCGAGATTTCAAATTATAACTAAAGTACCATATCCCAATAAAAGTGATAGATGGACCAATGCAAAAAGAGAAGTTGATGAAGAATGGTATTACTGGCAGACAGCATTAAGATTAATACAGGCATATGGAAGGTCCATTAGATCTAAAGATGATTGGGCAAGAACATATGTTTTGGACTCAGCCTTTAGCTATTTTGTAAAAAAGAATAGAAATGTGCTACCGGGTTGGTTTATAGGAGCAATCAAAGGTCGTTGTAGATAACATCTAAATCAAAGTCTTGGAGGGTTAACCTTTTTCTCTTCGGTATAATATGATATATTTCTATTATGGCCTTAAAGAGAACTAGTATAGATCACAATCCTGTAATGACTCATTATGAGTAACTGTAACATTTTGTATACATAAGATCTAAGTTTTTATTGTAATAGGATTCTAATATTGGTTTAGGGAATCTAAAATTCTTGAATTTATACAAATATGAGAAAGGAAATATCAGAGATTTTTTTAAAAAGCTAACTTTGTGAATGGGTGTTTATCAACTATAGTTATCTTATCATCTTTTGTTCCTTCAAAAATTTTGCATAATCAATTTCATGTGGCTTATAGTCACCATCATCAAACATCGCTTTAAAGTATCCTATATTACTTCAAATAAAAAGATATAAAATATACTTCTAAAACAGTCTTAAGAAAATAGTATAATCATACATTAATAGGCAAACTTTCTTCTAGCAAAGGTACTATCATTTTTAATTTGAGTATTTCAGCTCCAATTGTCATAAACATTGTCTCGAAGTGGCACTTAGATTTACGGATCTGGAAACGTATCAGATTTTAACTCTATCAAGGTTGATGGTAACACTATTTTGATAGGGTATCCATATCCAAAAACAGTTGTAGATACTATTTAGCAGATAATTGCTTTGTCACTGTCAATAATAAAGAATAACTAGTAATAGTTATTGAAAAAAGATTTGAGGTTATTTTAATTCCTTAGGGACGGGGTTTTCCTATGGTATATCTACTAGCTGTCCCCTTATCTCTCCGTTTGGATTTTGTTCGGTATGAACATTAACGTACGTTGTGTTATTTTTGATTGCATTTATTAATTCAGACACAGTTTTTCCTTGCATTGGACCTTCCAAATTATTTGCTGCAATACTACCATTTATAGAAACATTATTTTGGACAGGATTCAATGTGAACAGAGTAACTATTATTGGTCCATTTTCTCCAGGACTACCACTATGTATATGAGCTTGAGTAACAGCCTGAATTCCAGTAGCGTTGACAAAGAAATCGATTGTCTCATTTGTTGGTTGATTTGGCACAAATATTGCTTGACCTGTTGCTTGTGTGTCAACTGGTGGAACTTCTTCCTGGCCTGTAAGATTGGCTGCAAATTCATGGTTTGCAAATACCATAGACGGATTTGCACCTATTGTTGATACTGCCGCAAGTCCAGCAATTGCTGTGGTCATGGCGAGTGTGAATAGGATCATTACGCATTTAGAGATTTTCATCAACTAATTCACCAGATACTTGTATATAAAATGTATTTGTCAATATATTGTACTCAAAAAATATTAAGATAGTAGCAAGAACGATAAGGAATTTTTATATTTCACTTAAAACATTAAATTTTCTGACGACCTATTGAGTCAAGAGTTATTGGAATTTACCCACATCATAGGATTGCACTTGTCTTAACATATAAGAGAATAACCGTCATTAAGTATTAATAAACTT
>Ga0196965_1000098_pt1 | contig 69104 bp, 58 predicted proteins | sample S1_20metaG_FD_148668 | JGI IMG/M metagenome (GOLD analysis project Ga0196965, IMG submission 148668) | Soil microbial communities from Anza Borrego desert, Southern California, United States - S1_20 | ecosystem: Environmental > Terrestrial > Soil > Desert | place: USA: California | collected...
TTCCGAGAAAGTGAAGAAGACCCTAACCGAACAGAAGCAGTACAAACTTCCTTGTTCACCTTTGTCCCATCTTTTACCTATAATTTTAAATTCTAAGATGAAAACTTCATATAAATTATCATCCGCTTTATCCTTTGTTTTTGTTATTGCAGTTTTAGCAAGTTTAATTTCCTGTCAGAAAGTAATAGATGTAGATTTAAAGTCGACAGAGCCTCGTATTGTTATTCAAGGATCCATTACGGATCAGGAAGGACCTTATTCAGTTGAAATTCATAAGACCGTAAATTTTAATGAAGTTAATGATTTTCCTCCGGTTTCAGGTGCATTAGTAGTTATTAGTGATGATTTAGAAGATTCTGAAATTTTAACCGAAACTTCTCCCGGAATATATACGGGTTCTTCTTTACAAGGCGTTCCCGGAAGAACTTACACGCTCTCAGTAAAAGTGAATGATCAGGAGTATAAAGCAGTATCGACTATGCCTTTGCCTGTTGAGATCACTGATTTAACAATCAGACAAAGCGACTTTGGCCCAGATAAGGTCGTCGACGTAACTTTCAACGACATTCTTGATGTCGATAATTATTACAGGATTATCCAAATTATTAATGGCGCTCGGCAGCCTGAAATTGATATTTACGATGATGAATTTAATAACGGGACAGAAATAAATTATACCTTATTTACAGATAGCGAAGATGTGGATCTGCAAAAAGGGGATTCTATAGTTGTTTTATTGAGAAGTATAGATGAACCGACATTTGAATTTTACAGAACAGCCCGTGAAGCGCTTGGTAGCAGCCAATCCCCGGCCAATCCCAATTCAAATTTAAGTAATGGTGCGCTGGGCTATTTTAGCGCCTATTCCGTAAGGCAGGATACAATTATAGTGGAATAAATAATCAAAGATTAATTCTGACTTTTTAATACTTCAATTACTGCCTACGCTGCAAGTGGCCTGAAAAGCTTCAGCAGTGGGAAGTTTAAATTTTTAGGAACCAAAACCTTTTGAGCAAATAAAGTAGCGGTATAGGACAGTAAGTGCATTAATTCGCTTACTTTTGCAAGTTAATTATTTTTATATGGCAAATATTGTTGCAATTGTTGGCAGACCAAACGTAGGAAAATCCACTTTATTTAATAGGCTTATTGAAGAAAGAAGGGCAATCATGGATAATGTAAGTGGGGTTACCAGAGACCGCCATTATGGATATGGGGAATGGATTGGAAAGCATTTTACAGTAGTAGATACCGGTGGATATGTAGAAGGTTCTGAAGATATATTTGAAGGAGAGATCAGGAAACAAGTGAAGCTGGCGCTTGAAGAATCATCCGTAGTGCTTTTTATGGTTGATGTTATTGAGGGCCTTACTGACCTGGACAGAGATTTCGCAAACCTTTTAAGACAAATAAAAAAGCCTATTTATATAGTTGCCAATAAAGCAGATACGGGCGATAAGGCTCAGTATGCAGGCGAGTTCTATGCTTTAGGTTTAGGAGAAGTCCTTACTATTTCTTCCCAGAATGGTTCGGGTACAGGGGAATTATTGGATGAAGTTGTCAAACACTTCGAAGCTTCTGATGATGAAAATCCTGAAGCCGGCATTCCCCGGTTTGCTATATTGGGAAGACCTAATGTAGGTAAATCTTCTTTTCTAAATGCACTTATAGGAAAAGAGCGAAGTATCGTAACCGATGTGGCAGGAACTACAAGGGATGCAATCAATACGCGGTATCAGCTTTTTAATAAGGACTTCATTCTTACCGATACCGCAGGAATAAGGAAAAAAGCAAAAGTGACCGAAGATATAGAATTTTATTCTGTGTTAAGGTCTATTCGGGCATTGGAAGATTCAGATGTTTGTATCATCATGCTGGATGCAGAAAGAGGATTGGAATCGCAGGATATGAACATTATTTCCCTTGCTGAAAGAAACAAGAAAGGCTTTGTGCTATTGGTGAATAAATGGGATTTAGTTGAAGGAAAAACCAGTAATACTGCGAAGGCTTATGAAGATGAATTAAGGCGAAGGCTTGCTCCGATGGATTACATGCCTGTTATTTTTACTTCGGTAGTCAATAAGCAAAGGATTTTTAAAGCAATTGAAACAGCGGTGGAGGTATATGAAAATAAGACCAAAAAAATACCTACATCAAAGCTTAATGACATTTTGCTAAAGGAAATTGAGGCTTTTCCTCCACCTGCAATCAAAGGGAAATATATTAAAATAAAGTATATAACACAGTTGCCTACCAGAAGTCCTACATTTGCTTTTTTTTGTAATTTACCTCAATACATTAAGGAATCCTATGAAAGATTTCTTGAAAATAAAATCCGCGCACACTTTGGATTTGAGGGTGTTCCTGTTAAAATAATTTTTAGAAAAAAGTAAAGAAGCTTGCTTCGTATTACAAGTATTATCTATATTTGGTCTTAAATTTGAAAATTTAAAAACTGTAAAAATGAAAAAGTTATTTGCGTTATTATTAGTATCTGGTGCTTTATTCACCTTTACATCATGTGATTCTAAAAAATCTGAAGAAGCAACTGAAGAAACTGCAACTGAAGAAGTAACTGAAGAAGTAACAACTGAAGATGCAACAATGGACACTGCTGCTGTAGAAGCTGACACTGCTGCTGTAGAAGCTGACACTGCTGCTGCTCAATAATTTTCAGTAAAATAATTTGAATTAAAAGAGCTCTTTTTGAGCTCTTTTTTTTATATATGCACTAATATGCATTCGCTTACCCCTCAACAGACCTTTATTAAATTTGTTCCTCCTGCTGCAGTGGAATATTGTGTGTACCTGTGGCATGAAAATAAGTTTGACCTAAAGATCACCCCCAAAAGATTAACTAAACTTGGTGATTACAGGTATGATTATTCAACAAAAAGACATACCATCACCGTTAATCATGACATTAACTGCTTTGGGTTTTTAATTACCTACCTTCATGAGATTGCCCACCTTAAAGCTTTTAAAAAATACGGCAATAGGATACCTCCACATGGGATGGAATGGAAAAAGGAATTTCAACTTTTGGTCAAGCCGGTGCTTAATCTTGATAATTTCCCTGAAAGGATTTACGATGCGCTGAATAATTATATGACTAATCCAAAGGCTTCCTCTTGTTCAGATCCTAACCTTACTGCTGCTATTCGTTCATTTAATAAGAAGAAAAATGAAATCAGCCTGCATGAGTTAAGTCCCGGGGAAAAATTTGTATTTAACAAGAGAGTTTTTATTAAGGAGGAAATTAAAAGAACAAGATACATTTGTATGGAAGTGAAGACAGGCAAGCGTTTCCTAATACCAAAAATTGCCGAAGTAAAAAAAATGAGTAGTTTTTAGCGAGGTTTTTCTTTAACCGATTTCATTTATTCGTCATTCTAAAATCGTCATTAGTACTATCCTATTCTTCGTACGATGGCTTGTCTTACCGATTCATAAAAATCATTTGGCTTCATGGTTCTCCAGCCTTCTATCTCCAGGCTCCCTCCATAATTTATGTACCAATCCAATTTATACTTTTTCCACTCTTCCAGCACAAAATCCCTGAAATTTAAAGCAGCGATCCAACCGTCTTCGACATCTTCAAACCATTCTTCATAATAACAGTCGTCAGAGCCGTGAAAGTTGAAGATGTTTTCTCCTATCAGAATATATTGGGTGATTCCATATTTGGTCAAATGGTCAATGACGTTTCTTTTTAGATGCATAATGTCATTGTGAATGGCATCATTCCATTCTCCGAATAATTCTATGATTACATAGTTGCGCTTATAATTGGCAAAAAGAATTTTAATATATAAAGTTTCTGAACCTATATAATCCCAGGCAGGATCTATATAATACCCATAGATATCATTAGTGTATTGGGTGAAGTCATACTTTTTTCCATAGAAAGGGGAGTTCTCATCTTGCTCTACAGAATAATATTTTTCCCAGTTATAAAAAGGTTCGATATCATGCATTATAATTGTCTAAAACAGCCCTCACATTTCCATATTTTTTCAATAATTTATCTGCCTCTGCCTGGCTTATTTTTAGTTCTTCCATCAGCATCAATGTTCCTCTTAAAACCAACTTGTTATTGGAAAGCTGCATATCCACCATTTTGTTCCCTTTTACTTTGCCTAGTTGGATCATCACTGCTGTAGAAAGCATATTAAGTACAAGTTTTTGGGCAGTACCTGCTTTCATTCTTGTAGAACCGGTAACAAATTCAGGCCCTACTACCACTTCTATTGCGACATCGGAATGTTTGGCAACTTCAGTTTGAGTATTGCACGTGATACTTCCCGTAAAGATTCCTTTTTCCCTGCATTTTTGTAGTCCTCCTATTACATAGGGAGTTCTTCCTGAGGCAGCAATTCCTACAACCGTATCGTTTATGTCAATATTGAACTCCGACAGATCTTTCCAGGCTTGGGCGGTGTCATCTTCTGCGAACTCTACCGCTTTCCTTATAGCACTGTCTCCTCCTGCAATAATTCCAATCGCCAATCCGTGTGGAACGCCATAAGTAGGAGGGAGTTCAGATGCATCAACAATGCCTAACCGACCGCTCGTGCCGGCCCCTATGTAGAATAGTCTTCCTCCTTTTTTCATTCTTTCTACAATTCCTGAAACCAGTTTCTCAATTTGCGGAATAGTCTTTTCTACTGCATTAGGAACGGTTTTGTCTTCGTTATTTATATTAACCAAGAGTTCCCTCACGGACATTTTGTCCAGGTCGTTGTATTTGGAGGACGATTCGGTTACGGTCACTTGGCTATTATTTGTTGTTGATGGTATAAAGTTAATCCCGCAATAGGACTTTCAAGAATGTTCTTTAATGTTACGCCTTTATCATTGGCGACCTGGCGTAAAATATTGCTGTAATAAAAGGAGATCGAGCCAACGAAGTGTACTTTTATGTTTTTATAATCAGGGTATTTGCATACCGTTTTATCAAAAAACTCTACAAAGGAATTGTAGACCAATTTATAACAATAAGGATCTGATAAGTTGTCGAATATAAATTTGGTGAAAGTTGCGAGATAACGGCTGGGCATTGGCTTATTATAAACATTGTCCACTACTTCTTCCCGGGTAAGATTGTTGAATCGCTTCTTAAATTTTTCAATCAGATGGGAGGGCATATCTCCATGAATATAATCCACAACTAATTTTTTACCCATATATCCGGCGCTACCTTCATCACCCATAATAAAGCCTAAATTGGGCATGGCGCCTACTATTTTTTCTCCGTCATAAAGACAGGAGTTTGAACCTGTGCCTAAAATGCATGCAATACCAGGTTCATTCCCACATAAGGCTCTTGCAGCGGCAAGCATGTCTTCTTCAACGTGAATTTCTGCATTAGGAAATGCTTTTAATAAAGCATTTTCTACAATAATATTGGCCTGTTCTGTAGAACAGCCGGCACCATAAAAATAAATTTCATTCACCTCCTCTTTAATCAGTGGCAAAAGTTTAGCCTCTATTTCAGTGTAAATTTCCTCGCTTTGTTGAAATCTTGGACTAAAACCCAATGTTTTCACCTGCTCAATGGAGGAATCATTTAAAAGAAGTCTCCAATCTGTCTTAGTGGAGCCGCTGTCTGAGATTATGATCATAGAAATTATTTTTACCAAATTTATGCTAAATTAAAAATTCACAGTTTAAAATCCTATTAAATGATTTTTAAAAGTTGAAAATTTTAAAACGTGTGCGTATAACATTTGTAAATTATTGATTTTTATTCTTGCCTCTGCCCATAGATTTTATCTTTTTAAATAAAATGCTGGCATTGCTTTTATTCAAAACTCTTTCAAAACCATTAATATTGCACCTTTTATTTTAAACACATGCAGAGTTCCGAATCCGTTATCCTTAGTCTTCCATCTAAATCTACCAAAGGTGCTATCCTATTACCTTCTTCAAAAAGTGAAAGTAACCGTTCTTTAATTATCAATGCACTTTCTGGTAATAAGGCGCAGTTGTCTAATATTTCTGAGGCCCGCGATACTCAAACTATGCTAAGATTACTTGCTTCAGATGAAAAGGAACTGAACGTACTGGATGCAGGAACAACGATGCGGTTTCTGGTAGCCTATTGCTCAGTGAAGGGACTTAATAAGATTCTTACAGGTACTGAACGGATGCAGGAAAGGCCAATAAAAATTTTAGTTGATGCCCTTAGGGAATTGGGTGCAGAGATAAAGTATCAGAAAAACGAGGGCTATCCTCCTTTGCAAATTTCAGGATTTAGTTATTCAGGTAAAAAGAACATCCGAATAAGAGGGGATGTCAGCAGTCAGTACATTTCAGCGCTTTTGATGGTAGGACCGATATTGCCGGAAGGACTTGAATTAACGCTTGAAGGCAAAATAGGCTCGGTACCTTATATCGAAATGACACTTTCCTTAATGACGCTTTTTGGGGCTTCATACACATGGAAGGGGAGTACAATTACTGTAGCGCCTAAACCTTATACAGCAGAAAAGTATTGGATCGAATCGGACTGGTCAGGAGCGAGCTATTGGTTTAGTATTGCGGCTTTGAGTGAAAAATCAGATCTGGAACTGATCGGACTGAAGAAAGATTCTTTGCAGGGAGATAGTACAATAGTGAAAATTATGTCTTCACTGGGAGTGGAAACTTCTTTTAATGAAGGCGGTGTAAGATTAAAAAAAATACCAAGTAAAAATGAGTTGGAATTTGATTTTTCGAATTGTCCTGACCTGGCGCAAACTGTTTTTGTAATATGTGCCGCAAAAAAAATTAAGTTAACAGCAAGAGGACTTGAAAGTTTAAGAATTAAAGAAACGGATAGAATCCTTGCCTTACAAAATGAACTGATAAAAATTGGCTCCAAAATCAATGAGGACAATAGTCTTTGGGTTTTGGAAAATGACAATAGACCAGTAGAATCTTATTCAGATCTTCGATTTGAAACCTATGATGACCACAGAATGGCAATGGCTTTTGCTCCATTGGCCAGTATAGCTCCGGTTGAAATCATCAATCCTTCTGTAGTAAATAAATCATATCCGGGATATTGGAATGACCTAAAAGCCGCCGGATTTATCATAAAGTAACTAATCAAAAATGTAGGTAAGAAAAAATATAAAATACAGTAGATATTTTATAATATATCCAACATTTTTGATACATGTTATTTACTCTATGATAAAATTTCTACTGACCATTTTTCATCTCTTAAATCTTAGTGAACGAAAGGAGAACAGGAGTTATTCCTTAATTTCTTCTCCATCACTTATTGTTGCTCAGCCGGCTTATTGTATTCAATCCTTAAATAAATCAAACTGCTATGAACGTTTTTAAATATTTTCCAATCCTGCTGATGGTGGGAACAATCGCCCTTTATTGTACAGGGAATTATGCCTCCGAAGCTTCTACAATGAAGACCCCAATGAAAGCTTCTTCAATTAAAGTCAAGGCAACCGCGTTGGGAAAAGATAAAGCAACGGCTTTAGAAAATGCTGAAGTCAGGGCTTTTAAATCCCTTTTATTTGAAGGAGTACCAGGAACTGCCCAGTCGCTTCCTTTGCTTGGCGAAGAAGAAGAATTTATGTCTCAAAATCAACGCTATTATCAGGAGTTAATAAAGGATAAAGGGTATAAAAACTTTATTCAGAGTCTTGAAATTGAGTACGTGAAGGGTTTTATGGGCAAAAAGAATATTGAATTGGCGCTGAATGTTGATTTGGAAGCTTTAAAGAAGGATCTCAAGAAAAATAAAGTAAATTCAATAAAACTTTAATTAAAGACTTTGAACTTCCACTACGGAAAGACCTGTACTTTGGGAAATAATTTCAAGGGGAACAAATTGACTTTTTAAGGCCTTAGCGATTTCAACTTTAGTATGTCTTTCCTTTTCTTTTAAAAGACTTTCCGTTTTAAGTCTCATTTGCAAAACTTCCAAAGGGTCGTTGCTTATTACATTTAGAAAGGATTCGTATTTTTTTCTTTCCTCTTCAGTTAATTTACTTAGGCTCAATTTTTCTTTTGCTTCTCTTAAACCATTGGCTGTAAAATCATCTTTTATAGCAGCATGTTTAAAATAGTAGATCCACTCGTCGAGTGAGGTTTTTATAACGTCCCTGAAATTATATACATAAATCAAATAATATTCAGGAAACATATCTTTCAGGTCTGTCTTGGAGAAGCCATTTATTTTATTAATTTCTACAAGATTTTTTTTGTGCAATCCCTCAAACATCGATTTCCCTCTGTAGATGTAATCATCATCCTGGGCGGGGGCATAAACAATATTAATACAGATTAATTTTTTGGGACGTGCTCCGCCATAGCCTTGAAAATTATCGATAAGGGATTTACTGGATCCATACAGCATCTTTAACATATAGTTAGATTCACGGTTATTTTGAATCTGAACGATCAATTCTCCTTTAGAATTTTCTGCTAAAAAATCTGTCCTGCTGGATCTTTCCTCTACGCCATTTACTTGGTTGGTACTGCCTAAGACTCCCTTTATGCGGATATTATCCAAAATTAATTCACTGAGAAAACCCTCTAAAATTCCAAAATGGGATTTGTGCTTTAACAAGTATTTTGAAGCCCAGTCGAATCTTAAAAGTTTTTTCATTATTTAAATTATTGGAATAATTCTATTTGATAGTTTCCGTAATTCTAAGATAAAACTTTAAATTAATTTAAGCAATTCCTTTTTAAGGATTGTTTTTTGTTCGCCTGAATTCATATCCTTTATAGTTAAAGTGCTATTTTTAACCTCTTCTTCGCCCGCCAAAACTACCAAGGGAATTTTTCTTGCATTAGCATAATTTAATTGCTTCTTAAGTTTGTCCCCTGTTGGGTAAATTTCAGCTTTTATTCCTGCGGCTCTTAACTCTGCTAAGCTTTCCAACACATATTCTTCACCTGCTTTATCAAAATTTGCAAAAAGGACTCTAGTGGAGTTTTGTGAAGACTCCGGAAAAAGATCAAGCTCCGCCATTACGTCATAAATCCTGTCGATTCCAAAAGATATTCCAACGCCGGAAACACCCGGAAGACCAAAGCTTCCGGTGAGATTATCGTATCGTCCCCCACCTGAAATGCTACCCATGGAAACATTATTTGCCTTTACCTCGAATATGGCTCCGGTATAATAGGTAAGTCCCCGAGCAAGTGTTAAGTCTATTTCAATGTGTGAATCTTTTATTTTATATTTTTCAGTCAATTCAAGGATTTCTTCCAGTTCACTGATTCCTTTCTTGCCCGTTTCAGTGGTCAGTATATCTTTTAATTCTTCTATTTTAAAAGAATGATCGCCTGAAAGGTTAAGAATGGGTTTAAGCTTATCAATACTGGTTTTGCTAAAGCCTTTTTCCAATAACTCCCTGGCTACATTTTCTTCACCAATTTTGTCTAGTTTATCGATGGCAACAAAAAGGTCCGTTTCTTTTCCCTGGGCGCCAATATATTCTGCTATACCTGCTAAAATTTTTCGATTGTTAATTTTTATCGTAAAGTCTTTAAGACCTATTCTTTGAAAAACAAGGTTTATTATCGCAACGATTTCCATTTCACAGATTAGAGAATCGGTTCCTACTACATCTGCATCACATTGGTAAAACTCCCGGTAACGCCCTTTTTGAGGTCTGTCGGCTCTCCATACCGGTTGTATCTGATATCTTTTAAAAGGAAAACTAATTTCATTCCGATTCATAGCAACATATCGGGCAAAAGGTACGGTAAGGTCGTACCGCAGCCCTTTTTCCGAAACTTTGTTTGTGGTAGACTTATATCCTTTTGAAAGATCTTCTTCCGTTACCTTTTCTAAGAAATTGCCAGAATTTAAGATCTTAAATAACAACTGATCTCCCTCGTCTCCATATTTTCCAGTTAATACAGAAAGGTTCTCCATTGCAGGTGTTTCAATAGGGGAGAACCCGAAAAGTTCAAAGACTGTTTTTATATTCTGGATAATAAAATTCCTTTTGATCATTGTTTCAGGACCGAAATCTCTGGTCCCCTTCGGAAGTGAAGGTTTTTCTTTACTCATCTTAATTATGAAATTTAAGATGTGAAATTAAGAATATTAGACCTTGGTTTCCGCTTTTCGCGGTGTGATTCGTTTGTAAATTTGTCTTTTATAAAAAAATCTAAAAAATATATTTTTTATTTGGATTGTCTAATCTAAATTTGCGGTTCATTTTTAATTAAAAGCATAATGGGAGTTACTCGTCTAAAAAGAAAAGAAAAAAGAAACAGATCTGTTGCTAAAGCAAGAGTGGCTAAAATAAAGCAGTTAGTCGCAAGGCCAACAATCAAGAATGTAGATGTTGAAGAAATTAAAAAAAGTTTCGAAACTAAGAAATAATACATTCATTCCGCTTTAGATAATTTTTCTTCTTATTTAAAAGATATTTTAGAGGATCAGTTTTCTGATTCTTTTTTTTGTCAGGGAAATCCTATTCCCGACCACTTGCTTTATTTGTCATTAACGTTTTTCCTTTCTCCTTTAAGTTATTTTACAGTACTTACAGCAACATTTTTTGTTTGTTGGCAGTAAATAGCTATTAATTTCAACCTAAAAATGAAGCCATGGCAAAAGGTGATATAAGCAATGATGCAATTCATGAACTTATAAAAATAATAAGTGAAAGAAAAGAAGGGTTTGAAAGAGCTTCTCAATATGTTGATGACGATGAGTTAAGTGAACTGTTTGAAGGTTATGTAAAACAAAGTGAAGACTTTGCGCTGGAACTCGCTCCTTATAATGATCACTTTGAAAAAAATCTGTTTGGCGGGCAAAGTTTCAGTGAGGCCCGCAAGCTTTGGATGGACAGGAAATCAGCGCTTTCCAGTGGGGATAAAAAAGAGATATTAGATTCCTGTATATCCGGCGAGGAAGCAGCTCTGGATAGATATAATGAAATTATGGAGGAACATGCCTTGCCCGAGGAACTTTATAAAGTGGTAGATCAGCAACGGGAAAAAATTGAATTGGCGTATGAGAATATTAAAATTCAGTTTAACTCAGCGTAGCTTTCATACCATGTAGTTGTGATTATCTTTAGATTCCTGCATATGAGAACCCGATCTTAAATCGTTTCGTATGATTTATTAAATTTTAAAATTTAAGAGCTATGGAAAATCAGGAAAAGGGGAAAACAACACAAAAAGCCAAAGCGCCTTTAGCAGATGAAAAACATAAATTAAATCCGAGTGCAACTGGAGAGCCTAAATTGGATGAAGAAAAAGAACCGGGCAAACTGCCGGAAAACGAATTTGGTATAGATCATAACTCAGACCCTGTTATTGCTAAGAAACAATAGGAGATGGATTTGAATTTCCTTTTTAACTTTCCAAAAGTTAAAACTTTTGGAAAGTTTTCTGAATAACATTCAAAATTATCATCCAACATTTAAACTCCTATTAACGCTGCTCCCCAAACTCCTGCAGAATCTCCTGTTTTATTTTTTACAATGGGAGTTTCAAGGGTGTCGTTAAAAACATATTCTTTTACTTTTTCAATTCCCTTCGTATATAATTCTTCTACATTAGATACTCCGCCACCAAGCACTACCACGTCAGGGTCAAGAATATTGATAACATTTGAAAGTGCTTTTCCGAAATGATTAAAAAAATCATCTAAGAATTTGACTGCAAAAGGGTCACTATTTCTGCAATCTGCTATGATGTCTTTAAGTGGTTTTTTTGTAGAAGTTGTTTTCCAATAAAGTTTTTCAAGTCCTCCTCCTGATATAAATGTTTCTACGCACCCTCTTTTTCCGCAATAACATTCAGGGCCTTCGGGGTCTATTGTCATATGGCCCCATTCTCCGGAAATTCCTTGTAGTCCTGCAAATAATTGCCCTTTATACACTATGCCTCCTCCGCATCCAGTACCCATAATCACGCCGAAGACAAGGTCTTTGCCTTTGCCTGCTCCCATAAGCGCTTCTGCCATAGCAAAGCAGTTTGCATCATTTTCGATGGCTACTTTTTTTCCTAGTTTCCGTTCTAGGTCTGTTAAAAAGGGCTTGTTGTTTAAGCAATTGGTATTTGAATTTATGAGTAGCCCTGTCTTTTTGGAAATTGCTCCCGGTGTGCCTATTCCAAATGTGTGAGTATTTTTGTTTATAGACGAAACCAATTCATTGTAAAGGAGGTGTATCCTGTTTAATATGTGGTCATATCCTTTTTCCTGTTCCGTTGAAATTCTTTTTCGAAAGATTTCTTTCAGGTTTTTATCCAGAACAATGCCTTCAATTTTGGTTCCTCCAAGGTCTATTCCTATTTTATACATGGCAATAGTTAATTTTATATTATCAGTATTTTGACTTTTTTTATTCTTTAGGGCTCAAGATATTCTATTTCAAAACAAAAATCAGTTTTTCATAAAAATTCTGAACTCCAAATTATAAAGGAAGGTTATTCTTAAAACTTTTAGATATGTGGTATGTGAATAAAAGTACAATACTCCTTTTTACTTTATCGATATTGTTTGCCTCCTGTTCTAAAAAAGTTGGAAAATTATTTGAACCAAAATCGCCCTATGAAAAATATGTTCAACAACTGAAACAAGCAGACATAGAAAAAACGGCCATAGGGGAAGAGTGGATCAACGCGGGAAAAAGAGCATTACAGGATACAGTAAGCGTAGAAACACCTTTTAAGGAAGTGGGATATTTTTCTGAAGAAAAAGTAAGGGCATTGGGTTTCAGGTTTCCGGCAAGAAGAGGAGAAGTTATTCTTATCAATGCCGAGTGGGAGTCGAGAAACCCAGGCCGAATTTTTATTGACCTCTTTGAAGAGAATTATGAGGATGAAAAATCCAGATCGATTTCTTCGGCAGATTCTACATTAAAACTAAGTTATGAAGTAGAAGAAGACCAGAATTTTATAGTAAGAATTCAGCCTGAGCTTCTAAGAGGAGGAAAATATACCATTACTATAAGCAAAAATCCTTCTTTACCTTATCCAATTCCCGGAAGAGACAGTAAAACAGTCGGAAGCTTCTTTGGCATGGACCGCGATGGGGGAAGACGTAAGCATGAAGGAATAGATATCTTCGTTCCGAAAAGAACCCCGGTGGTAGCGATTAGTGAAGGCCGTATTTCCAGCGTAAAAGAAAATCGGTTGGGAGGTAAAGTTGTGCTTTTAAATGATTTAAAAAGAAATTACACCTTATATTATGCACATTTGGATTCTCAGATGGTTTCCAGAGGAGAACGCGTAGAAATAGGAGATACCCTTGGTTTGGTAGGAAATACAGGAAATGCAATAACCACTCCTCCTCATCTTCACTTTGGAATTTACACCTGGGGTCGGGGCGCTATTGACCCTTTTCCATTTGTAGCAAACCAAAGCGCAGATTATCCGGAAATTAAAGGAAATGCTGCTTTTATAAATATTTTAGTAAAAGCAAAAGATAAAGACACTCCTTTATATGCTTCTGTTGCTGGTAACTCTTCGGTGTCAGGGCTTATAAATTTTAAGAAACTACTTGTCAAAAATACCCTGTTAGATATTATAGGATTAAGTGGCGCTTTTTACAAGGTAATGCTTCCTGATAATGAGCATGGTTATGTAAACATTCATCAGGTGAAAACTATAGAAAAGCCGTTCGAAACAATAGTTGCCAGAAATCAGGTAAGTGTGTTAGATTACCCTGATTCTACAGCAATAATAAAAGATAGCATTCAGGTAGGAAAGCATATTGAAATTTATGGGCAGTTTAATAATTATTTGTGGGTGAAATACCAAAATAAGCAAGGGTGGATTAATCAGGGGTTTTAGGTTATTTTTGTATAATGTATTCTCAAAATTTAAATCCGGAATTTTTTAATGAATTTTCTTACAACACTTCCCGAAGCGGCGGTGCAGGAGGGCAAAATGTGAATAAAGTCTCTACCAAAGTAGAATTGAAGTTTCATGTCCGGGATTCTCAAATATTAAGTCCTGAAGAAAAAGAACTGATAGAAAGTAAATTAAAGAATAAGATCAACAATGAAGGCTTTATGACGCTTGCTTCTCAGCAGGAAAGAACACAACTGGGTAACAAAAGGAACGTGACGGAAAAGTTTTTTATACTTATTAATACAGCGTTAGTTAAAAGAAAGGCAAGGAAGAAAACGAAACCTCGAAAATCGGCTGTTCAGGAAAGACTGAAAAGCAAGAAACTTCATTCTGAAAAGAAGGCCCAAAGGAAATTTAATTCTGAATAATATTCCTGAAAAATCCTTAAATAAATAAATTTTCTTCTTCGTTCATAAAACAATAGCATCTCTTTTCTGTTCTTTTAAATTCATAAAACAAAACATGAACTTCTTATTCGGGGAATCGTTTTTCTAATTTGTTAAAAAAGGCTGAGAGATAATCTCTTATTGTTAATTTCTGCATAATTTCTTTATAAGACTTTTGAATTTTTTTAATTGCATATGGACAGAATGTTTTTTATGGTATAGATTTAAACTTTAGAATAATTATTAACTAAACTTCAACCCTAAATGACAAAAGATGAAAATTAAAAATTATGTCATAGGCCATTTAAGCAGATGGTCTTTATTTTGCCTTTTAATCTCAATAACATTTCAGATAAGTGCGCAGGAAAGAAAACCTATGCTTCTTGATGTTAAAAATGAGGCCTATGTGCTGAGGTGTTTTGCCTCACATAATGACAAGGTAAAATCGCATGCAGTAGCCGTAGGCGACCCAACAAACATTCATTATTTATTTGATTCCGATAATGGAACGTTACTGAAGGTCTGGAAAGGTGAATTTGTAGATGTTGCTCCAATGTGGATAAATCGTGGCGGAGGTTTTTTTAAAACGTCTGCCGAAACCAAGGACATTTCTGATGTTCCCGTTTTTGCAATGCTTAGCGATAAAAATGCCATCTGGCCAGACTCAGCAACTTTTGCCAAAAGCTATAAATTTAAAGGTTACAAAGTAGATAAGACAGGAAGACCTACATTTAGTTATTCAGTGAATGACCTGAAGGTGGAAGACAAAATGCTGCCTACAGAAGCGAAGGACGGACTTAGCCGGGAACTTTCGATAACCTCCGACAATGAAATTTCCAATCTATACGTTTTGCTGGCTGAAGGAAAAGACATTAAGAAGTCATCGAAAAACACATACACAGTTGCCGGGAAAAATTATACTTTAAAGCTGGAAGGTAAAGCCAAACCGATCATTCGGGAATCTAACGGACGTGAGGAACTTCTCCTATTGGTAGATGGAGGCAAACAGGCTAATGTAAAGTATACAATTAGCTTATAATTCTAACCTTTAAACTGAAATGGAAAACATGAACTGTGTAATAAATCGAACTAAAAGTTTAATGAAAAAATTTGCGGTAGGACTGGTTGGAATATTGATGGCTATATCTTACCCTTCTTTCTCGCAAGAAACTACTCCCGCATTAACGTATAATGCTCAGGAAGCACAATATTATAAAATTTCTACTGTGCCTATTCCTGATGATATTGTCCTCGAAGTAGGGGGCTTGGTCGTTTTACCAAATGGAAAATTGGCTGCCGCCACAAGAAGAGGGGAAGTTTGGATTATCGATGTTACAAACATTGACAAACCCGTTTTTAAATTATTTGCCAAAGGACTTCATGAGCCTTTAGGGTTGAAGTTTAAGGACAATGCTTTATATCTATCTCAAAGAGGAGAGCTGACCAAATTAGTTGATGAGGATGGCGATGAAAAAGCCGATGTCTATGAAACAGTAGCTTCTTGGCCAGTTTCAGGAAACTATCACGAATATTCATACGGACCGGTCATAAAGAAAGATGGATCAATGTATGTATCTGGAAATGTTGGATTCTATGGTCATGAATGGTGGCGCGGATACAGTATGGTACCTTGGAGAGGTTGGGTTCAGAAGGTCACCCCGGATGGAAAAATAACCCCTTTTGCTACAGGGATGCGGTCTCCAGCCGGATTAGGCTTAAATGCTGAAGGCGATCTTTTTTATTCTGATAATCAAGGCGACTGGATGGGCTCCGGTTTTATTACTTATTTGGAAGAAGGTGACTTTACAGGGCATCCAGCAGGACTGGTTTGGGCAGATCGTCCGGAATCACCGGTAAGGCTTTCTGACAAAGATATTTATTCAAGGGTAGATCCAAGGTTTGCAAAACCAGGGGAAAAGCCCGAAAAAATAGAAGATGATACGACGGAAAAAGGGACGCCTTTCTTCAAGGTGGCTGAAGATTTTCCTGCGATCAAAATCCCTTCTGTTTGGATACCTCATTATGTTATGGGAGTTTCGACTTCAGATATAATTGCAATAACGAAGGAAAATTTTGGGCCATTTACAGGACAAGTTTTGGTTGGTGACCAAGGTCAAAGCAAGATCAACAGGGTGTTTTTGGAAAAGGTTAAAGGTGAATACCAAGGCGCAGTATTTCCTTTTAGAGAAGGTTTTTCTTCAGGCGTAATGAGACTGGATTGGGCAAAAGACGGGCTGTTCATAGGTATGACCAACAGAGGATGGGGTTCAACTGGTAGCGAACCTTATGGGTTGCAAAAGCTTAAATGGACAGGAAAGGTGCCTTTCGAAATAAAAGCTGTCAGAGCTCAACCGGATGGATTTGAATTAGAATTTACAATGCCTGTCAATAAGGCTACTGCCGGTAACCCGGCTTCTTATCAGGTTACAAGCTTTATCTATAAATATCATCCTGTTTACGGTAGTCCTCCAATAAATGATGAAAGTTGTGCCGTTAGAGCAGTGGTTGTATCAGAAGATGGGCTCAAGGCAAGAATTGTAGTAGACAATTTAAGGGAAAAGTATATTCACGAAATCAGGTTGAATGATGTGATCTCTGATTCACAATTGCCTCTAATTCATCCTGTTACTTATTATACTTTGAATAATATTCCAGAAGGACAAAAGCTGGAAACTGCCCATATGGGACATAATATGAACCAAGGGGTAGTTGAAACAAGCAAAGGAAAAAATCAAAAATCAAAAGCTAGTTCTGCCAAACGGGTTACTTCTCTTCCCAAAGGTTGGTCAAAGCCTGACGCTGAAATTAAGATTGGTACCAAGCCAGGATTAAAGTATGATGTGACAAAGGTGGAAGTTAAAGCCGGAAGCAAAGTTAAATTAACCTTTAATAACAATGATGATATGCCTCATAACTGTGTAATTGTAATGCCGGGTACAGCTATTGAAGTAGGTAATCTGGCTATTAATTTAGGTATAAAGGGAACCGAAATGAATCATATCCCAAATTCTGACAAGGTATTGTACCATACAAACTTATTAGGACCGGGCTCAAAAGAATCGATTTACTTTACGGCCCCAACTACTCCTGGTGATTATACCATTGTTTGTACAGTACCGGGGCATGCCTATGTTATGCAAAGTACATTTAAGGTGTTGCCGAAATAACTATTTTAGATTTGACAGCTTTTAAAAAGTTGTCAAATTTTTGGATTGAAAAATTTTAATAATTAATCTTGTACACTGAAAATGTTTAATCTGAATCTAAATATCGCCGTTGTTGTCGCAGTGAAAAACTGTAACAGACCCGGTATGTAGATTTTTAATTTTATAAAAGATTTAACCCGGGCACTAAAGTCCGGGTTTTTTTTTGCCATTTAACGAATAAAAAAATAATCATATACTCATGAATTTGAATAGCCTTCTGGTCGCCGTGGTCATTGCCAAAAAGTTTTGGACCGGGTGAGCTATTTCTAATAAAAACAACTTCACTGCCTGGTTCTTAAAAAAAACCAGGCTTTTTTTTTCTTAAAATTTTAAACAACAACTATATGCAACAAAATGAAAACGAATTACTTTTTTCGGAAAGAGTTAAACACATTCCCAAATCATTTCTGAGAGAAATTTTGAAGGTAACCTCGCAGCCGGATATAATTTCTTTTGCCGGAGGTCTTCCCAATCCTGAGTTTTTTCCTGTAGAAGCTATTAAAGCAGCTTCAAAAAAAGTGTTGGAAAATGATGGAAAAAACGTACTTCAATACGCCGTTTCCGAAGGTTATTATCCCTTAAGGAAATATATAGCTGAAAGGTATGCTCAAAAGGGATTAGAGGTAGACCCGGAGGAAATCTTAATTACCAATGGATCCCAACAGGCGCTTGATCTTGTAGGTAAAATTTTTATTGACCCCGGCGACCATATATTGATGGAAAGACCCAGCTATCTTGGAGCAATCCAGGCATTTTCTTTATATCAACCAACTTTTCTAGGGGTGGATTTATTAGGGGATGGAATTGATCTGAATGGATTTCGGAAGGTAATTCGCGATAACGCAGTAAAATTATTTTATACCGTTCCCAATTTTCAGAACCCTACAGGAATAAGCTGCGCTGAACACAAAAGGGAGGAAATGGCCAAAATTATTCTTCAAAGCAATACATTATTGGTGGAGGATGATCCTTACGGCGATATAAATTTTAAAGAAGAAAGTGTTCCGCCTGTTAAAAAACTTATTGGAAAACAGGGGATTTTATTAGGTTCATTTTCGAAGATAATCTCACCGGGAATGAGACTGGGATGGGTAGTAGCAGAAAAAAGAATTATCGAAAAACTGCTTTTGGTAAAACAAGCTTCAGACCTTCATAGTAATTTTTTGTCTCAAAGAATTATTTATCAGTACCTGTTAGACAATGACCTCGATAGACACATCACAACCATCAAGGAAGCTTACCGAAAACAAAAGAATTTTATGATTGAAATGATTGAAAAGCATTTCCCAAAACAAATAAACTATAATGATCCTGAAGGAGGAATGTTTGTTTGGTTGAAGCTGCCTGCTAAAATTAACGCCTTTCAATTGCTTGAATGTGCAGCAAAAGAAAAAGTAGTATTTGTGCCGGGAGAAATATTCTATGTTGACAGAGCGGAAAAGAATACGCTTAGGTTAAACTTTTCAAATTCAACTGCGCCTCAAATAGAAAAAGGAATTGAAATAATGGGGAAGTTATTAGCAAAAGCCCTGTAAAATTTATATTGAAGCTGTCTCAAAAGAAAAACCGAAAATCAGACAAAATGCTGTTCTGATATTTGTCCAGATAACTCAATCCTGGGAAGAGATCTTTTGAGACAGTCACTTCTTTTGATCGGAATATGAAAATAGAACTCTTAATTATGAATGTCGTACTTGTACATTAAAAAATCCAATTAGTGTATTTGTAGTTATGGGCTGATGAGAGAAAACGCACAAATTCTATGAAAATGAATGATTTAGACAAAGTAAATACAAGGTTTTAAGTATTAGGTCCTAGCACCACGCATCTCATGCATCAAGTCCATTTTGATTAAATATATAAATAGGAAAAAACAAAGATTGTAGAATCAGATAATGTTCAAAACTTAATCAATACCCGCCCCGTATAAGGTGCTTGTATTTCAACAAATTTTAAGCTTACTAACTAACATGCGAACAACTCAGAAAATCTTTTTATGCTTAGCAATAGCTTTTGCACTGGGCTCTTGTATTTCCAACAAGAGGTTGGTCTATCTTCAGAATAATAATTTAAAAGAACAAAAGCCAATACAAATTACCAATCCAAAACCTGAATATATTATTCAATCAAATGATGTGTTGTCAGTGGTAGTAAAAACTACACAGACCGAATTAAATGAACTTTTCAATATTGCGAATGTAGGAAGCAGCTTTATTAATAATCCCGGAAGTTTTTTTCTTGCCGGATATTCCGTGAGTGACTCGGGGTATATTGCATTGCCAACGGTAGGAAAAATTAAAGTCGCGGGTCTTTCCATAAGCGAGGCCAATACTGTGGTTCAAAAGCACCTCTCTCAATATTTAAATGACGCTAATGTTCAGGTGAAAGTAATCAGTTTTAAAATTTCCGTTTTAGGAGAGGTGAAAGATCCAGGCTACTATTATGTATATAATAATCAGGCGACAATATTTGAGGGGCTCGGTCTAGCAGGTGATTTAACAGATTTTGGTAACAGGAATAAAGTTAAATTAATAAGGCAGACTGAAACAGGTTCTGAAGTAGTTCTTTTAGATATTACCGATCCAAATATTGTAAAATCAAAATATTATTATTTGTTACCAAACGATGTTCTTTACGTACAACCTCTAAGGGCAAAGATAGCTAGAACAAACCTTCAGCCATTGGGAATACTTTTTGGCGGGATAACAGCTGCTGCGGTCGTTATAAGGTTCTTTTTACCTAATTAGCTGGATGTTTTTTAAAGGTGGAAAAAGGATATAGATAAATTAGAATTTATTAAACATATGAAAAATAAGTCTCAGGAAAATTCAATTGATATTAAATACCTTTTATTTAAGGTTACAAGAAAGTGGTATGTAGTTGTTTTGTGTCTGGTTATTTCCCTGGTTGCGGCTTACATATATCTGCAAACAACGACTGATATTTACCGGGTGAAGGCTTCATTGTTTTTGGATAATGAAAGCAAAGGTTCCAAACAGGTGGAGGAGTTGCTGAACGCAATGGATATGATGGGCAAAGGAGTAAAGATGGAGGATGAAGTAGGATTGATTACTTCTACCACAATGGTGGAACGTACATTGGAAAAGTTGGATTTTGATGTTTCTTACTTTCAGGTTAAAGATTCCTGGATAAATACGTTTAGCGAGGTTTCTACAGAAGAAATTTATAAAGATGCTCCCTTTACCGTAATCCTTGATAAAAAGTCAAATCAGATTATAAATGTACCTGTTTATATCAATATAGTGTCCGATGAATTGTATGAGCTCAAGGTAGATGGCGAGGATGTGAATCTGTTCAATTTTCAGAAAAACAGCAATGTATTGAAAGTTTCTAAAGTTGAATTCAGAAAGACAATACTATTTGGCGAGCCTTTTAATAATAATTACCTGGGAATTAATATTGTCAGAAATAAAAACGTAGCCCTTAAAAAAGGCGCTAAATTTTATTTTAAAATAAATAATCCTAATCAAATGGTGAGAAGCTATCAATCCAGGATAGTAGCAAAACCATTTGACAGAGAGTCTCATATTTTGGAGATAACTTCAGAAGGCCCGGTAAAAGAAAAGGAAGTTGATTTTTTAAATACACTGTTAGAAGTGTTTATTCAATATAACCTGGATGAGAAGCAAAATATAGGTCAGAAAACGGTTAATTTCATCGAAGAGCAAATTGCCCTTATCGGTGATTCATTGAAGCATTCGTCAGTTGCTTTGGAATCTTACCAGTCTACCAATAGAATTATGGATGTTCAAAATGCATCGAGCAATGTGTATGACAGACTGGATAAGTTGGAGTCAGAAAGAGCAACAACCACCATGAGTTTGACTTACTATGAAGACATTTTAAGTTCCTTAAAGAGCGATAAAAATTTTAATAAGGCTGTGTTGCCTTCTACGGTTGGAATAGACAATCCGATACTTAGCGGCCTTTTGGTTGAGCTTTCAAATTTGTACAGAGAGCGCGCAGGATTAAACTATAGTGCAAAAGAAGGAAATCCTTTGGTTAGAGTAATAGACGCAAAAATTAAAAATACCAAACAATCATTGATTACTAACCTGGATAACGTGATTAAAGCTACCCGTCAATCTTTAAAATACACAAATCAAAGAATAGGGAACATTGATGAGATAGTTAACAGGCTTCCCAAAAATGAGAGAAAACTGGTCGACCTTCAGAGGAAATTTGATTACAACGAGAAGATGTATAACTTCTTATTGGAAAGATATGCTGAGGGATCGATTGCCCTGGCTACAAATGAATCAGATCGGAAATTAATAGACAAAGCCAAAGTAGAGGGCGGTGGTCCCATTGCTCCTAAAAGAAAGATGATCTTGTTGATAGCGGGTTTTCTTGGATTTTGTTTGCCGATAGGATTTATACTATTTAAAGATAAATTAAATGAAAAAGTCATCACTAAGGAGGACTTGCAAACTTTAACCAGAATACCGGTTCTTGGAATAATTGCTCACAGCACGAGTTCAATTAAACTTCCTTTGGTGTATAATCCGAGGTCGGCAGTGGCAGAATCTTTCAGGTCCGTCAGGATCAATCTTCAATATCTGTTTTCTGATTACGATCAAAAAGTAATAGGAGTAACCTCATCCATAGGAGGCGAGGGTAAGACTTTCTGCTCCATTAATTTAAGTGCTGATTTTGCATTATCAGGCAAGAAAACATTGCTGATAGATGCCGATTTGAGAAAACCGAAAATTGCCCAGTACCTCAATCTGAATAATAAAGCAGGTTTATCCACTTACCTGGATAAAACTACAGACCTTTCAGAAAGTATTATTTCTTCGGACGTAACCAATCTGGATATAATGCCTTCCGGCCCTATCCCTGGGAATTCGCTGAGTTTGTTGACGAAGCCCGAGTTCCGGTACATGCTCTCCATATTGTCAGAGAAATATGATTATATAGTAATAGATACTCCTCCAACCTGCTATGTTTCTGATTACTTTGTGTTAATGGATTTTATCAACACCAGCCTTTATGTGGTAAGATCTAATTATACAGACAAGGCCATGATTTCTCAGATTGATGAATTGTATGTTGAGAAAAAAGTAAAAAATATTTGTATGCTTATAAATGACATGGATTTTAAGGATACCTATGGATATAAGTATAAGAGCGATGCTCATAAGTATTATATGCAGGCTTAATTTTAAAAAATTTTCAAACCATAATTATTAAAAAGCGTTGCTTACCAATTAGTAAACAAGAATTTTCTCACTAGTGCTGCGAACAGGAAAGATTTAAGTGTTATAAAGAGTGAAATGAAATCAATGAAAATAATTCATACCTTGTCTCAAATAAAATATAGCGGAGCGGAGGTAATGCTTAATCTTGCCGCTCCATATTTTAAGTCAAAAGGAATAGAGTTGCATATTTTAAGCTTTGGCAAAGAGTTAGGCGAGTACGCTGAAATATTGCGAAGATCTGGATATAAAATACATCATATCCCATTTAAGAGTTCTCTCGGGCATTTTATCAAAGTTTATAAATTCTTTAAGAAGAATAAGTTTGACGCCATTCATATGCATTCTGAAGGTGCATTCTTTTGGTATACATTAGCCATACGGCTGGCAACGAGTGTCAATATAATCAGAACTGTACATAGCGTTTTTACTTACAAAGGATACCTGAAACTCCGAAGAATTCTTCAAAGGTTTATCGCTAGAAAAATTTTTAAAGTACGGTTTGTTTCAATCGGACAGTCTGTTAAAACAGTAGAAAAAAAGATTCTTCTTAATTCTACTATTATTGTACCTAATTGGATTAATCTTTCGCGATTCGATCCGCTAAAAGATGATTGGGAAAAAATTGAAGCGCGGGAACATCTGGACGTACCAAAAGACGCTTTAATTATTACTTCTGTTGGTTCCATTACCAAAACCAAGAACCATAAGGATATTTTGACGGCTATGCCTGAGATCCTGGCAAAGAACAAGAGGATCTTTTATTTGAATATCGGAGATGGTCCAATGTTGGATGAATTGAAGGCTTATACTCAACAATTGAATATCAGTTCTCATGTGAAGTTTGCCGGGCAAATGGAAAATGTAAGACAAGCCCTGGTAGCAACTGACATTTATATCATGCCTTCTCGTTACGAAGGACTAGGAATATCCCTTATAGAAGCAATGGCATGTGGACTGCCTTCTGTGGTTTACAATGTTTACGGGCTGAAAGACCTCATCGTGGATAAGGTTAATGGATTTATTGTTGAAGAAAAACCTTCGAGTTTGGCCGGAGCTGTAATTAAATTAGCTGAAAATCAACATTTACGAGGCGAGATGGGGGAAAATGCAAGGAAAATGATACTTGAAAATTATGACATGAAAAGGTCATTGGATAAACTGCTGAAGCTTTACAACGTAAAACCCTCCAATAGTAAAGAAATGGTTCTTAATTCTTAATGCTTTATGAAGATCTCTTACGGAAGCAATACGTTGATTAACTTCAGCTATGCGTTCCTTGTAATTATAATTTTAGTTTTATTAACAGACGGAATTTTTCTCGAATTATTGGTAGGAGAGAGACCGGAGGGACAACCACTTGCCTTTACTCCCGATAAATTTTTGCTCCCGTTGGCATTCCTGATTGCAATAATTTCCTTCTTCAGGCAAGAATCGTTTATGAGGAAGACAACTTTTTTAGCCTTAATTTATTTTTCTTTTCTTATTCTGGAGTCCCTTTATTACTACAACCAGGTCATGGTTTATCCTCATGTTTTCACCAAACTAATGGTGTTATTTGTAGTACCGTTTGTATATGTTTTCTTTAGAGAGGTGAAGCAATCCAAGATGAAACTAATAGTTTATGCTATTCTGATAGCTTTTTTCCTTGACTTGATCTTATATAAAACAGAGGTTTTATCATTTTCATCTTTTGTAGATACCAAAAGAGGTTTTTCTGCTGCCAGCACTTATTTGCTATTGTTTGCGGGTATTTACTTTTTCAATAAATATATGGAAAAAGGAAGCACAGCCGATCTACTTCTTTTTTTGGTAGTTATGGGCTTCGTGGCTTTTTTACAACATAGATCGGTTTGGATTGCCGCTGTGGTAGCCTTGTTTTTTAATGTTTTATTTCTTTATACCAAATCACAAGTGAAAATTGGGATGAAATTTATTCCCATAATATTAATCCCCTTATTTTCCATATTTATTGTCGGGGCATTGGTATTGATTGATAATCCTGAAATTGCCAAAACTTTTGAAAGAAGGTTTGATGATATATTGAATTTTAAAGAAGAAGGAACGGGAAGTTGGCGTTACGAACAGTTTTTATCCTATTGGCCATTTGTGGAAGATGCTATTTTGACAGGGCAAAGGTTTAAGGGATTTGAATTACCTATTCAATTCTATCATCCGGATGCGGGCACGCCTTATTTTAACGACGGAACAGGGCACCACTTTCATAGTTTCTACCTTGATAAATTATTCTATTTGGGAATAATTGGCACCATAATCGTAATTCTTCCTGTATTATACTTTTTTTATAAAGTGTTCAAGAAGAAGTCCCTAACAACAGAAGAACTCGTTTTGGCTTCTTTTTTAATCAGTATTTTTGCTTTTGGTTTCTCCTATAATTGGCCGGTTTTCATTTACGGATTGACCGGGATCGGATGTGCGTTCATAGAACAAGAAGAAGGTGAAGAGGAGCAAATTGAGGAAGTATCAAATACTGAGAATAAAATCAAATTTGAAAAAGAATTAGTATAAATAGGTATGTTATACATTGTTATTCCTGTTTTCAACCGGAAAGATTTTACACGTGATTGTCTGCTGTCCCTTCAAAAACAAACCAACAGAAATTTTGAAGTGGTCATTGTGGATGATGGTTCCACAGATGGAACTTCTGATATGATAAAGACACAGTTCCCAGAAACTCATGTTTTATATGGCGATGGAAGTTTATGGTGGACGGCTTCGGTAAATATGGGAATTAAATTTTCGCTTGAAAGAGGCGCTTCAAGTGTAATGACATTAAATAATGATGTAATTGCTACAGAGGACTTTATCGAAAAGATGATCCGTTGGAGCGAGAAATATCCTGATTCCTTGCTTGGGGCTATGGCTTTGGATGCTAAAAGTAAAAAGCCGATTTATGGTGGGGAAAGATTGAACTGGAGGAGAAATAAGAGTATTAAACTATTGAACATCATCCCAAAGGAAAATCAAAAAGGACTGCATGAAGTAAGTTACTTCCCGGGAAGAGGATTATTGATTCCCAGGAAAGTAATTGAAAAAATAGGGCTGTTTGCTCAGGATAAGTTTCCACATTATTTCGCTGATTATGATTACACAAGCCAGGCAAAAATAAAAGGATTCAAAGTTTATTGTAACTACGATGCCAGGCTGTTAACATACCCCGATGAAAGCGGAGATTTCCAGAACAGGAAAAGGAAGACGGTAAAAAATTATTACAATCATTTATTTGGAATGAAAGGAGGAGGAAATCTTATTAATTTCACACGTTTTGCCTTCAGGAATTGTCCGCCATTTTTTATTCCTAATTATTTATTAAATGGGTATGTCAGAAGGGTTTTTGGTTATCTGATTAAGTAATTCAGCGGGGTTTATTATCTCGTCCTAAAATCCTTTCATACAAATTCAGGTACTGGCCAGTAACGGCAGTAGATGAAAAATGATCTTTAACCCTTTGGATTCCTTCCTTACTTAGTTTTTCATATAGGGTGGGGTTCGAGATCAGGGACGTAATTCCTTCCATTATTTCATCTGTTGAAGTTACATCCACAAGAACACCACTTTTTCCATTATTAAGAACCCAAGGTACGGCTCCCGCATACTTTCCGGCTACCACAGGCACTCCGCTGGCCATCGCTTCAATTAAATTATTCCCGAAAGATTCCTCAATTGAAGGATGCACCAGAATGTCGTATCCAGGTAATGCCTCCATTAGTTGAGAATAAGGAACTTCCCCATGGAGAAAAATATTTTTATCCAGGTTGTTTGCTTTAAGCCATTGAAAAGAGGGATCATTAATACTGCATTCCCTTCCGTAAATATGGTATTCAAGGGGTATGGTACTTTTAGCAACCAATTGATTAAACGCCCTGACAGCCGGAAGAGGATTCTTTCGTTCATTCCAGCCATTTATAATCGTAACTATTCGAATAGGCATTTCCTTGGGATAGCTTTTGCTCGTTTTTATATATTGCTCCTGAAAGGAATTAGGAATTACCGGAAGTTTATCCTTTGGAAAAGGTAATAGTTCCTGCATATAGGGAGAAGCAACGTTAAAATTTTTACCTTTAAATCTCACCCATTTATCCATGAAATACCTAACTAATCTATAAGGGTCTTTATGAATAGATAAGATCGTTTTGGCATCATCCCTGAAGGTAATTAGGTGCGGGTATTTTGAAAGGATGGTACCTATAGCAAATTCATAAGACCAGTGCGCATGAACAAAATCCGGCTTGTCATTTTTAATAAAGTTTTTGATTTGCGTGGATTCATAGCTAAAAAAGTCCAACATACGACTCCTGGGTCTTGCTCTATAATGTCCCATATACACCGTCAGATTCTTTCCCTTGAAAGTAATAGGTGTTTCGGCATTAAAATCTAAAGTATAAGCAGAAACGGTATGTCCTTTTTTTAATAAGCCAATAATTAAATTATTTACCGCAGTAGCCTCTAACCCATACGAAAGATACTTATCTTCAACATCTAAATAATTCCTTAACCCATGAATACCTAAAGGGGCTGCTATTCCAATTTTCATTCTTAAATCTATTGATAATTAAATTTAACCACGGAGATCATAGAGATTAAAAAGTCCATAGAGAAATGAAAATCTCGGTGTACTCGTGAAAACTCAGTGATCTCTGGGTTAAACCCTTGACATCATTTGATACCTTTACTTTTTTGTCGTACTGAACTGAAGGCTGATACGTAAAAAAAAGCATATAGATATTCGTTTTTTGTGTAAATGTCCCTTTTGTTATTTTTTATAGAATGAAAAAGATGGAATGGTTAAATTTTTTATTTAAAAAATTATAATATTTAACGTAAGAAAAGTAGAATTTAAAATTTCTCTACTCTTAAAATTTTTTTCCTTCTGTTGAGACACCTCAAAAGTTACATGTTTTGTTTTATAAAAAAAGCAATCCTTAAGTTCGTTTATTATCTATAAATTTTCGATAAAGCGGATATTTTTTGCGATTAACACATTATTTGTTCGGATGAAGTAGCTTAAAAATATTTATATAATTATATTTTTAAGCTACTTTTTGTAATTATCCCAGTTGCTTAAATTTTTTTAATACCAGAAAGGTTTTTAACCGACAAGCTCTATTTTATAATTATTCAAAACTTGGCTAAAAATATCGCTTAGAACTGCCTGAAATTCTCACATGAATTAATCTACTCCTTTTTTAGAACAGTATTGACTTTTTCTATCAATGAAATTAGCTGAATAAAATAAAGCTATGGAAAAAGTCTTAAAGAATCTTCTGATTGTATTACTTATTTACTTTTTTTCTTATCCAACCTTTATTTATTCGCAAACCCGGTTGGGTTTACAATTTACTCAGGAGGAATTAATAATATGGAGGGACCGCGCTGAAAATGGTCCTTATAAAAGTTACGGAGATGTTAGCTCAAATTCTCCGGGTGATTGGAACAGGATCATAAGGGATGCAGAAGATTTGGTGAAAGATCCCTTCCAGGAACATTATATCGGGCCGACAATGGATAAATATGGCAATCCTATTACAGGAATAGTCCCTACCTATTCAAAGCCTGATCCTCATACCAAAGGAGTGAAAATCCTTAATTGCGCTTTTGCTTATGCAGTTAAAGAAGACAAACGATACCTGGAAGCAGTAAAGAAAGCCCTGTTAAAACAGGCTAGTGAAAAAATGACTGACTTTACAAATAAATCAAGGTGGGGAAATTTATACGATATAAATCCTGGATTTACCATTGCGGAGTGGGTAAATCGTCTCCTTTTAGCTTACGATTTTATTCAAATCCAGGATCCTGTTTTAGATCAATGGTTTAAAAATTCCACAGCATATTTTCAATATAGCCTGGATCTTAGTCTTTCTCAATGGTTTAGGGACAGAGAAAAGGGAATAATTGCAGATGTCAAAAGAGCCGGCACCATCGTCAATACCAAAGAAACGCATATCAATGGTTACAGAATTCCTAAGATTGCTTTTTCCTATAACAACCGGAGAGGGGCGTTGGCAAGACTGGTAGCAAGCAGCGGCATAAAATTCAACAATGAAAGCTTTAAAAAATCGGCTAAATATTTTTTTAAAGAATTTATGAAATACAGCGTGTTTCCCGACGGAACATTGGCTGAATTTGAGCGATCAACTTCTTCTCTGCCCGACAAAGGCTTTGCTTATGCAATGAGCATAGGTGACCAGCTTCAAACAATAGCAGATTTGTTCGGTAGGGCAGGTGATATGGAGTTATACAATTACACGACGAGTGAAGGCCTCGGAGGTACAGAGGGAGGCGCCAAAAATTTAAAACTTGTTATAAAACTTTTCTTGCAGCTAGTTGACCGATCACTGGAAAGATATGCGATAAACACAAGTGAGGACAATAGAATAGATGGGGTTTATCCAGGTTGGTATTCTGCGTATGACATTTGGTTTTCCCAGGCTAATGTTTATTACGAGGATCCCTATATAAAAAGTGTCTATACGCGTAAAGCTCCCGGTACAAAAGAATATCACAAATACCCTGCATCTACTGGGCCTAATATTGTATGGACGGGGTCGGGTGCAGTATGTGCCGGAAAGTTATTTATGTTTGGACAAATGGAGGGATTGGTAAATCCATTTCCAATAAAAAATACCGCGCCCCAGGTATCGGCAGGAGCGGATAAGAGTATAAAGCTACCTGTGGATGATGTGGTGATTGAAGGAAATGTATTGGATAAGGATGGAGCAATTGATGAAATTGTTTGGACTAAAATCAAAGGACCTGATTGTATTATGGAAAATACCAATTCAGGCACTTTGTATCTCAAAAGTCTTTTGCCCGGCGCCTATACATTCAGGCTGACAGCTACCGATAATTCCGGCGCTTCTTCTTTTGATGAAATAAATCTGACGGTTAATCCTGAAGATCCCAAATTAGAAAATACCCCACCGTTGGTTTCGGTTGGAGCAGATATGAATATTGATTTACCGGTTGATTATGTTGTAATTGAAGGAAGTGTTTCGGACCAGCACGGAACAATAGAAAAAACACTTTGGACAAAAGTACATGGTCCGGACTGTATTATGGAAAAGGTCAACTCAAGCGCTTTGTATTTAAAAGCGCTGTTGCCTGGTGACTATATTTTCAGGTTGGAAGCTACAGATAATGACGGAGCGAGTTCTTTTGATGAGGTGAGTTTGATGGTTAATCCAAGTGAACTTGATCCCTCAGAAAACAATTCTCCTGAGGTTTTTGCAGGACAAGATACTACGATTACGTTTCCTTTTGATGGTTTTGCCATCAATGGCGAGGCATTAGACAACGATGGCGCCATTATAACAACCCTATGGACTCAGATAAGTGGTCCGGATTTTATAATTGAAAATGATAATTCTATAGATCTGATTTTAGAAAATCTTAATCCCGGCAATTATATTTTTAGATTAACCGCAACTGATGATCTGGGAGCAAGTTCGTTTGACGAAGTTAACATTAATGTACTAGAATCAGCTTCCGATTTAACAATCAATACAACTGCTGTAAATCCTGCCTGTCACGGACAGAACACAGGTACCGCAACTGTAGTTGTTAAAGGCGGCATAGAGCCTTACATATTTTATTGGTCGACCGGAGAAACTACGCAAACCATAAATCAATTAATTGCAGGGATATATACTGTAAGGGTAACTGATCAGCAAGGAATGGAAAAAAGTGCTGAAGTCATTATTACTGAACCTGAAAGTATCGAAATAATATCTGTGATAGAAAATGAAATTTATTCGGAATATGGCAGATCTATAAATATTACGGTAAACGGAGGAGAAAAGCCTTATAAATTCTTCTGGTCAGACGGATCAATAAATGAGGATCTGGAAAATGTAGACGCCGGAGAATACACTTTATGGGTAGAGGATAATAATGGATGTAGTACTGAAAAAACGATTACGGTAATAGAAGAGCCTAAAGCAATTCAAACCAGGGAAAATGAGGCTTTTCAGGTCACAAAAGTATTTACTCCTAATGGAGACGGTTTAGGAGATGAAACCTGGAAAATTAAAAATGTAGAGGCACTGGAGGGCTGCAAGCTTATTATTTTTAGTGAAACAGGTAGAAAGGTCTATGAAACCATTTCCTACAATAATGATTGGAATGGCACTTTTAACGGCAAGCAACTGGAGGAGGGAGCCTACTTTTATGTAATTCAATGTACGGACGCCACAGCATCATCAAAAGGTTCTTTACGCCTGATAAGATAATTGGAGATTGTAATACAATTTTTATTGCTACTTATTTAATCCTGCTTTGACTTCATCCTTTTCAATGGGGTAGGGCCAAACTTTGCCGTCCATTTTTCCAAACATAAATAATATTCCTGGATAAATGGCGCCTACACCACTCCACGGCTGGTGTGGTCCTGTTGTAGCTAATTTATCCGCAGAAGGATAAGGTAATCTTTTTGAACTTTTTCGTAGATAATTGTTTTTCAGGTACTCATCCTGAAAGTAAACATTAGCAACCGAAAGCCAGATGTCATTTACTGTGAACCAATTTTTTTCTACTATGATACCATCAATATATGGATCAAACTTTGGTTCCTTTCCTGCTGAAATCGGAATATGTTTTTTAACGGTTCCATCTAAAAAATTAACAAGTGTTCTTGCTGTTAACAATAGACTTTTATTTCCTCCTTCTGTGCCAAAATATCCTTCTGATGTACTAAACTTATATAGTTCAAAGTCGCCGTCTCTCGCCAAAGCATCTGCTATATCCAGGTTTGCACTTATCACTGAAGAGGCATACGCCCAACCCAGATCCGGAAAATTTTCTTTCCATCTTTCAAATTCTCCGACTACGCCATCAGGAAAAACGCTGAATTTAAGCCATTCTTTAACAAAAACTTTTGCTGAATTTTTTAATTTGTCGTCATTAATTAAAATTCCGGTAAAAGCTACAAATCTCATCATCACAGCCCTGCGATTATTATAACTTTTAGCTAGGCTGGGAATTTTCCAGCCATCCTCGGAAGATACAGCAGTAAGTTTATTTACTTTCACTGCCATGGCATAAGAACTTAATCTATGATCGTTTTTTTCTCTGTCAACAAACAATTTATTCAATCCGGGATTGGTATTTCTGTAAAAAAAATAGGCTGCGTCTTTAAACCATCTTTCTATTGCAGCTTTCTCTTCGTTTTCAAAACCGTCTTTTGTGTAATCATATGCTAAAAGAAGGCGTGTAAGCCACTCGGCTATTGAAAAGGCAGGATTGACATCGTAAAGAACATCCTCACACCATCGGTTATGGTTTGAAAAGTCAGTAAGCGGTTCATTGGCTTGAGCGAGGAGGTTTTTTTTTACTGCATTTAGATAAATATTTTCTTTTTTAATTAGATAAACAAAAGCGGCATCCCTCAGTTTTACTCCTTCAGTGCTGGGATGAGCGGAATATTTTTGGACACAACCCTTCGAAGGATCCCCTTTCCAGATTTCTTTATAAGGATCAAGTAAAAATTTATTTGCATTCCTGATTATTCTATCCCAGTCTCCCGGTGAGTTTTCGCTGACATCGCCCTTGGTTTTGTATGGACCTTTTTTCGCTCTTTCCCTCCATATTGCCAATTCTTCTTTTGTTATATGGATCCCGATTTTATTATGAAAAAGTCTTTCTCTTTCCTTTTGATTTTTTGCAAGGGATGTTGTCTTAAAAGATGAAGCCGTCTGTATAGATGGTTTGAGATTTTTATCTGATACAGAGATTTTAACTCCCTTTGCATTAAATAAAAAGGAGTTTGTATAATAATTGACCGGAATTATAAGGAAGATCAAAACGGGAAGAAATATTCTGCTGAAACACATTTTTTGATTTTTACAGCTAGTCTTTCCTCCTAACGATTCTATAAAAATTTAGTTTATGACGATAAGAATCTAAATAAAATAAACTACGTAAAAACCTTTCAAAGCTTCTCTCCGTTGAACCACCGGTTAGAAAAACAGCCCAAATAATAGGATTACAAAATTATTGAATCAACTTTTTTAAATATAAACCCATACTTATGAAAGCAGTTATTTTAGCGGGAGGATTTGGTACACGCATAAGCGAAGAAAGCGGTGTGAAACCTAAACCAATGGTTGAAATAGGAGGGATGCCAATTTTATGGCACATTATGAAGATTTATTCCAGCTATGATATAAATGAATTCATCATTTGCTGTGGTTATAAAGGATATGTAATCAAAGAGTGGTTTGCCAATTATATCTTAAGAATGGCCGATGTCACCTTTGATATGTCCACGAATAAGATGGAACTACACCATCATAAATCTGAACCATGGAAAGTTACTTTAGTGGAAACCGGTGAAAATTCTATGACAGGAGGAAGGCTGAAGCGTGTGAGGAATTATGTCGGAGATGATACTTTCTGCCTGACTTATGGTGATGGCGTAAGCAATGTGAATATTGCAGAAACAATCAGATTCCATCGGGAACACAGGAGGCTAGCTACCTTAACCGCCGTACAGCCTCCGGGAAGGTTTGGTCTGATTCATTTAGCAGACAGCGAGACTATTGTTCAAAATTTCAGAGAGAAGCCAAAGGCAGATGGAGATGGATCTGCCTGGATAAACGGCGGTTTTTTTGTGCTTGAGCCCGGAGTATTTGATTATATAGATGGAGATGAAACGGTTTGGGAGAAGGGACCAATGGAACTTCTCTCCAAGGATGGAGAGCTTGTAGCCTTTAGACACCTGGGCTTCTGGCAACCAATGGATAGTCTTAGGGATAAAAATGTGTTGGAAGAAATATGGAAAACAGGGAAGGCGCCTTGGAAAGTTTGGGAAAGACAACCAATGGCAGTAGAAGTGTAGGATGTTATACCTGAATTTTAGAACGACTACCAGCATAACAACACAAATGAATAAACATAACAAGCACAAACAAGGGGAGTCCCTTGTGTCTCATACCTCTAACGTAAAATCTGTTCAACAATGAAAATTTTAATTACGGGAAATCTCGGTTATGTAGGACCTGTATTGGTAAAAGAGCTAAGGAAAAAATATCCCGATGCTATATTAATCGGATACGATTTAGGTTTTTTTTCTAAATATTTAACTACTTCAGGAATTTCTCCCGATAGTTTTCTTGACATTCAATATTACGGGGATGTTAGAAATTTTCCTGAGCGTTATTTACAAGACGTTGATACAGTGGTTCATCTCGCAGCCATTTCAAATGACCCAATTGGTAATCGATTTGAAGACGTCACCCTTGATATTAATTATAAAGCGACATTAGATATAGCGAAAAAGGCAAAAAGCAATGGCGTGAAAAGCTTTGTTTTTGCTTCCAGTTGCAGTGTATATGGATTTGCAGAAGATGGAGCCCGCACGGAAACTTCAACCGTTAATCCGCTTACCGCTTATGCAAAATCAAAAGTGCTTTCTGAAGAAGGATTAAGCCAAATTGCCGATGAAAATTTCACTGTCACTTGTCTGCGATTTGCCACAGCTTGCGGATTTAGTGAGCGATTAAGGCTTGACCTGGTACTGAATGATTTTGTTGCCGGTGCGCTTACTGCTGGTGAAATAACTATTTTAAGTGATGGAACTCCATGGCGGCCTTTGATTAATGTGAAGGATATGGCGCGAGCAATAATTTGGTCCCATGAAAGAACTAAAAATGACGGAGGCAGTTTTCTCGTAGTTAATGCCGGAAGCAATCAATGGAATTACCAGGTTAAGGAGTTGGCGCGGGCCATTCAGGAAATTTTGCCTGAAACAAAAGTATCCATTAACAAAGATGCCCAACCCGATAAACGATCCTATAAAGTAGATTTTAGTTTATTTAATACCCTCGCGCCCGATTATCAGCCGATTTATGATCTTCAAAATACAATTCATGAATTGATCCTGGGCCTGAAAAGCATAGATTTTAAAGACCAAAACTTTAGAACTTCTAATCTGATCAGGCTTATTGTAATCAATGAATTAAAAGCAAAATCAATAGTTGATAGCGAGCTAAGGGTGGTGCAGTCCAAAGCCGAAAGATTAATCGGTGAATCTGAAGAAGTATTAAGTTAATTAGTATGAGATTTATTGAAACCCCTTTGAAGGGCGCTTATATTATAGAACTTGAGCCTTTTTCGGATGATAGGGGGTTGTTTGCCCGAACCTATTGTAAAAGGGATTTTGAAAAGATTGGCTTTGATAAAGAGTTTGTTCAATTCAATTTTTCGCTGACATTGACTAAAGGAACAATCCGGGGGCTACATTATCAACTTCCACCTTATTCTGAAATCAAATTGATAAAATGTGTAAGGGGAAAAGTATATGACGTGCTGGTCGACTTAAGGGACAGTTCTCCTACTTATTTGAAATGGTTTGGAGTGGAGCTTTCCGAAGAAAACATGAAGATGGTGCTGATACCAGAAGGCTTTGCTCATGGATTTCAAACGCTTGAAGATAATGCTCAATTAATCTATCATCATACGGCTTTTTACACGCCGGGATTTGAAAAAGGGTTAAGGTACAATGATCCCGTATTGGCAATAGAATGGCCTTTGGAAGTATCTGTTATATCTGAAAAGGATAAAAACAATCCTTTATTATCGGTAAATGATATAAAAATTAAATAAGCTATTGTCTAACTAAAAATATTAAATAGAAAACCTTTTATAAATATGAATTGCAGGCATTGTAATAATGAACTTAAACATGTTTTTGTCGACCTGGTAAATTGCCCTCCATCAAATGCAATGCTTAAGCAGGAGCAATTGAATGAACCTGAAAAATATTATCCGCTTAAGATTTTTGTTTGTGACAATTGTTACCTTGTTCAAGTAGATGAAATTGCAAAAGCGTCGGATATTTTCGACGGAGAATATACTTATTTTTCTTCTTTTTCTACCAGTTGGCTGGCTCATGCAAAAAGGTATGTGGACATGATGATGGAAAGGTTCAGCTTTGGAAAAGATTCTCAGATAATTGAAATCGCTTCCAACGATGGCTACCTTCTTCAATATTTTAAAGAATATGGAGTTCCTGTTTTAGGCGTTGATCCTACGGCAAATACGGCTGAGGTGGCAAAACAAAAGGGAATAGATACTATGGTTGACTTTTTTGGCTCAGACCTGGCTTCCAAACATTTGGCAGATAAAGGTATTAAAGGCGATTTAATTTTGGGAAATAATGTACTTGCCCATGTTCCTGATATTAATGACCTGGTGAAAGGGATGAAGCTTGCCCTTAAAGATAACGGCGTTGTGACAATGGAATTTCCACATCTGTTGAAGCTTGTAGAAGAAGCCCAATTTGATACGATTTACCACGAACATTTCTCTTACCTGTCTTTTACCACAGTTAAAAGAATTTTCGAAAGCCAAGGCCTCGAAATGTTTGACGTGGAGGAAATACCTACTCACGGAGGTTCTTTGAGAATTTTTGCCAAACACCAGGATGATAACTCCAAAGGGATTTCTCCTAACGTACAAAATCTTCTTAAAAAAGAGTTTGAAGCAGGCATTACCTCCATAGACTACTACCTCGATTTTCAGCAGCGAGTGGATAAAATTAAATATAGCTTCCTGGAATTCCTGATCGAGCAAAGAAGAAAAGGAAAGAAAATAATAGGTTATGGCGCAGCCGCTAAAGGAAATACCCTTATAAATTATGCCGGTCTTAAAGGAAATGACCTTATTCAGTTTGTAGTAGATGCCTCTCCATATAAGCAAAATAAATATTTACCGGGTAGTCACATACCTGTAGTAAGTAAAGAAATGATTGCAGAATACAAACCTGATTATGTAATTATTTTGCCTTGGAATCTCAAAGAAGAAATAAGTGAACAGTTTGCCTACATTGAAGAGTGGGGAGGAAAATTTGTAGTGTTTGTTCCTGAGTTTAAAATCTGTTCATCAAAAGTTCTGGTTCTTTCATAATGGAAGTGTTGGAAAATAAAATTGAAATAGACACCGGGCAGGAACTGTATGAATTTATTACCAGGCTTTTTCCTATTTGCAGAAGCATCACAGGTGACGGTGTAAGAGAAACTTTAGCGATAATAAAAGAACGCATTCCTATCAAAATTCATGAGATCCCCACAGGAACGCAGGTTTTTGATTGGACCGTACCTAAAGAGTGGAACATCAGGGATGCTTACATCAAGGATGAAACAGGGAAAAAGGTCGTGGATTTTAAGAATTGTAATCTTCATGTGCTTAATTATAGCCTTCCGGTTCATAAAAAACTTTCCCTTGAAGAGTTAACACCTCATCTGTTTTCTATTCCTGAACACCCTGAATGGATTCCTTACAAAACCTCCTACTATAACGAAAACTGGGGTTTTTGTATCTCCCATAACCAGCTTACTTCCTTAAAAAATGAGGTGTACGAAGTGTGCATTGATTCTTCTCTTAACGATGGGCATTTGTCTTTCGGGGAATATTATGTCAAGGGAGAGTTGGAAGATGAAGTGTTGATCTCTTGTCATGTTTGTCATCCTTCTTTGGCAAATGATAATCTTTCAGGAATTACTATCGCCGCTTTTTTGGCCGATTGGCTTACAAAAACAAAAACAAAATATTCCTACCGCTTTCTTTTTATTCCGGGAACTATTGGCTCCATTACCTGGCTCAGCTTAAATCAAGATAAAGTATCAAGAGTAAAATATGGATTGGTGACTACCTTGTTGGGGGATCCGGGAAATTTTACCTACAAAAAATCAAGGCGGGGCGATGCAGAAATAGATAAGATTGTAACCAATGTGCTACAGGAAAGAGGACATGACCATAAGATAATAGACTTTTTCCCTTATGGATATGATGAAAGACAGTATTGTTCTCCGGGGTTTAATCTTCCGGTAGGTTGTTTAATGAGGACTCCTCATGGGCAATACAAGGAATATCATACTTCAGCGGATAATTTGGAATTGGTAAAACCGGATAAACTTGAGGAATCGCTGACGACTTTAAAAAACATAGTTGACATAATCGAATCCAACAAAAGATATATTAATCAAAAGCCTTTTTGTGAACCGCAATTGGGTAAAAGAGGGCTTTATAAATCCATCAACGGCAAGCAAAATGAGCTGGCTATGCTATGGGTGCTAAATCAATCTGACGGAAATAATTCTTTGCTGGATATAGCAATCAAATCTAAAATTCCCTTTTCTGTAATTAAAGAAGTAGCCAAGACCCTTGAAAATTTTGAATTGCTAAAATGAAGGACATAATTGGGGAAGTTTCTTAAGTAATTCACATATCTTTTGGCGCAACAAATATCATTTCATCTAAAAAGTAATATACTTCCAAACATTTGATTTTGAGTAGGTGTATTACGGCAATTAATAATTAAAACAACCCGCTGAATGTTTATAAACAGTGAAAGAAACTTAAGGGTATTAAAAACGTAAAATATTACGTCTAAAAATCGTTATAAAAGACAACAATTTTAAAACAATCAATCAATTTAACCAGAAAAATTCTATGATTTTAGTTTCAGGATTATTTATATATCCGACGAAGGTAGGAGGGGCCGAGAATTATTTTTATAATCTTTTAAAAGGTCTTACAACACTTAAAGAGGAATCAAATTACCAGCTTTTACTGCAGGAAAAATTCAAAGATAAGTTTGATCCTGTAGTGAATAAATATCAGTCTCAATTTGTGAATTTAAACGTTAACAGGGGAGTATATGAATATCTTACTCCTTTCTTATTAAAAGACTTTAAGAAGTATTTTAAATTCTTTTTTCCAAATTATATTACGCCGTTACTTAATAACAATCATGCATCTTATTACACTACGATCCATGATTTACTTTATAAGAACTACCCTGAATTCTTCAAACCAACAAAAAGAAACTGGCTCTATCTCTCTCACTTAAATACACTTTATCATGCTCAGAAGGTAATTGTTCCTTCGGAATTTGTTAAAAATGATATCGTTAAACATTTTGGAAGTAAATATGAACCAAAGATAGAGGTGATCCATAATCCGATTGACATGACCAGGTTTGATAATAAAGGCAATAATGTGAATGGAAAAACTTTAAATTTCCCCTATATCTTTTCTGTTGCAAATCTATATCCTCATAAAAATACTTTAACATTAATTAAGGCTTTTAAATTATTTAACAAACATTATCCTGATGTGAAGTTGGTTCTTACAGGGCAATTGCCGGATAATTTAAAGGGAGAATTATACCTTGATTATCAGAAAAAGCTGAAAGAATTTATTCAATCCGATCCTAATATTATTATTACCGGATATGTGGATGAAGATTATTTGGCTTATTTATATCGCAATTGTCTTTACTTTGTTTTCCCTTCTTTGTTTGAAGGATTTGGAATGCCGCCTGTAGAGGCTATGGGACTTGGAATACCAACCATTACCACCCGTGTTTCTTCAATAGAGGAGGTAACCCAAAAGAAAGCCATCTATATGGATGATCCTACCAACCAAATTGAATTGATGGAGAAAATGATCTACACTTATGAAAATCTGGATAAGTTAAAGGCCCAGTTTAGAGAACAAGCCAGCTCAATTATTCAACCTTTTAAGCCTGAAGTAATTGCTAAAAAGTATCACAATCTAATGGCGGCATAAGGAAGACGTTTTTCCTCTAATAGACTACAGAAACTATCCTCAAAAAAACGTTATTAATTTTAATGCCATTAAACCAACAACTACTTTAGAAAAATAAAGATGAGCGCGCCTGTTAAATTGTTATGGACGAGTGGTTCTGATTCGACATTCAGATTACTTCAAATACTTTTGATCCAAAAGAGAATGGTTCAACCTTATTATGTAATGGATAGGGTTCGTAAATCTTTCGATATGGAGATTAAGTCAATGGAGAAAATCAGACGGTTGATTTTTATTAAAGACCCGAATGCCAGAAAGCTGCTTCTCCCAACGATATTCAAAGAATTAGCGGAGATTAAACCAAATAAGGTAATCACTGAGAAATATCAAAGATTAGCTTCCCTCGACAGGTTAGGAGGTCAGTATGAATGGCTTCCTCGTTTTGCTGAAGAAGCCAAAATTTATGATCTTGAATTGTCTTTGACCTCAGGGGAACATAGTGATAGTTATTTTAAAAGATTTCTTAAGCCCTCGCTAGAAAAAGAAAGCGACGGAGATTTTTTCAATTATAAGCTTAGAGAAAATCCTCAAAATACTGATTTGTCCATATTCAAGTATTTCAGGTTTCCCATTATTGAATGGAGTAAACTGGAAATGCAGGAGATAGCCAAAGAAAATGATTTTTTTGACATAATGGAACATACTTGGTTTTGTCATTCTCCAATAAATGGAAGTCCCTGCGGAATTTGTCAACCGTGTAAAATTGCTATAAAAGAAGGAATGGAAAGGAGAATTCCTTTAAGCGGAAGGGTGAGAAATTTTGCTCAGTTCACCTTAAAACCATTATTAAAACATAAAGTTTTAATCCCGCTTAGACTGATGCCAAAAGTTGATTTTAAATAAGCGTAATCACCAAACTTTCAAAAGAACTAACCGTTTTAACTTTAAAAAAAATTAAAATGTCAGATATATCGCCGCTTAGAAAAAAGTATCGAAGGCTTAAAGAATCATTTTATAATTGGCGTGTAAGCCAGCGGCTTTCCCTGCCGGATAAGGGAAGCAAAATTGTAATTTTCTATCCCCAAATGCCAAGGGAACGACATGTGCTCGGGCGTTTATTTAAGATTTTAGGCTTTAAAATCACCAATGATCTAAGCCAGGCAAAAAATGCCGCCGCTCTTGTTTTTTGGGAGGATAAAACTTATGCCGGCGCACATCCGGAAATTTATAAATTATCGGAAGAAAGATCAGTAATAAATATCAATTGCCAGGATATCAGCAAGAAGCATGTGGATGCGGTGTTTGGAAAAGTTTTTGGATATAAAACAATTATTGATCCTGCTATTTTTAAAGGCAAGTGCGTGAAGAAAGGAGATGTAAATGCGGTTCATGACGGGACAATCGTGGAATGTCCGATAGGTAATCCTGAACCAGGTTTTATCTATCAAAAGTTAATCAACAATAATGTAAACGATCAGTTTGTAGAAGATATACGAGTGCCTGTTTTTGGCGATGAAATACCATTTGTTTATGTGAAGCACCGGCCTATAGGTACGAGGTTTGGCAGTATAAATAATTCTGTTGTTGTGGCCGAAACAAAGGAAATATTTAATGAGCAGGAGATCAAAAATATTATAACCCACTGCAATATGATGGGTTTAGATTATGGCGAATTAGACGTCTTAAGAGATAGAGAAGATGGAAGAATTTACATTGTAGATGTAAATAATACTCCCGGAGGGCCGCCAAATAAACTTTCCGTACCTGATCAGCTTAAAGTATTGGAAAGACTAAGCAAAACCTGCTTTCAGAATTTTATTCAAGAAAAAGAGGCAAAAAGGGGAGGAAAACTAGCTGGGAAGGCAGCTTAATATTTAGATCAAAAGTATTTATATCTAAAAATAAAAAACCAGCAGTAACGCTGGTTTTTTATTTATCTAGTACGACTAAAGGTCTTATTTCTTAGCTTTTTCAGGTCTTAGTTGTCTTACCTGTAATCCGGCTTGCCACATTTCTGATTCTCTAAGCTCTTTTAATTCAGCTTCTAATTTTACCCTGTAATCTGGTTGACTGTTTAAGCTAATTGTTCTTTCTGCCTCTTTTCCCTGGGCAACGCTATCATAAAGTTCTTCGAAAACAGGAGCAACGGCATCTCTGAATTTGTGTCTCCAGTCTAAAGCACCTCTTTGTGCTGTAGTAGAGCAGTTTGCATACATCCAATCCATTCCGTTTTCAGCCACAAGCGGCATTAAACTTTGAGTCAATTCTTCAACAGTCTCATTGAAAGCTTCACTTGGAGAATGACCTCTTTTTCTTAGTACATTGTATTGAGCTTCAAAAATACCTTGGATGGCACCCATTAAAGTACCTCTTTCTCCGGTTAAATCGCTGTATACTTCTTTTTTGAAATCAGTTTCAAATAAATAACCTGAACCTACTGCAATTCCTAAAGCAACTACTTTTTCCCTGGCTTTTCCTGTAGCATCCTGGAAGATAGCAAAGCTGGAGTTTAAGCCTTTTCCTTCAACAAATAATCTTCTAAGACTTGTTCCTGATCCTTTAGGAGCAACCAGAATTACATCCACATCTTTTGGAGGAATGATATTGGTTTGTTCTTTATAAGTAATACCAAAACCATGAGAGAAATATAATGTTTTTCCAGGTTTCAGATATTTGCTGACAGTAGGCCATAAAGCAATTTGACCTGCATCTGATAATAAATAGCAAATGATAGTACCTTTTTCAAGTGCTTCTTCAATAGAGAATAGCGTTTTTCCTTCAACAAAACCATCTCTTACTGCTGCATCCCATGATTTAGAAGGTTTTCTTTGTCCTACTATTACGTTAATACCATTGTCTCTTAAATTTAAAGCCTGTCCTGGACCTTGAACACCGTAACCTATTACAGCTACAGTTTCATTTTTTAAAACTTCTCTGGCTTTTTCTAAAGGAAATTCTTCTCTTGTTACTACGTTCTCCTCTACACCGCCAAAATTGATTTTTGCCATTTTATTATTGATTTATGTTTTTAGATTAAAATTGATTTTACTACTACTAATGTTTTAAGCCTTTCTCTATAGCGAGCTTAAAAAAGCGCACGAATTTAAGGGAAATTTTAAAGTCTGCCTAACTTATTCTTTATCAGGAGAAGAGAATTAATTCATCTCATAGTATTATTTGATACAGTATTCTTCTTAATTTAATATTTCTATATCCTGAACATCCACGGTTCTTTGTAAATTTTTCAAGATTCTGGAGGCATTTTCCGGTTCTTCGTCGAATTCAACCAAACAAAAAGCTATAAAGTCGCTTTGTCTTTTATATTCAACACTTTCCAGAGCCATTCCTCGTTTGCGGAAGGGCACCATTATTCTATCCAATGTTTCTGGGGTGTGGTTACATTTTATGCGCCAACAATTCTTTTGCATCTTTTTCTTTTTTCTTAGTGTCTGTTTTTATTTGAGATGAAGGATAATATATCGTTTCGCTTAAACTTGCTCCCGGAGCAACCATCGGTAGAACGTTGTCTTCTTTAAGTACTTTGGCATGAAGTAAGAAAGGACCTTTTGTACTATAAGCTTTTTTAAGCCCCTCAACAAGTTCTTCTTTATTTGAAGCTTGAGCGGATTCTATTCCATAAGCTTTAGCTAATAAACAGTAGTCAGGATTCAAAATATCTACCCCTGAATAATTTCCGGCATAAAACTGCTCTTGCCATTGTCTTACCATCCCCAAATAATTGTTATCCAACACAAGTATTTTGATGGGCCATTTTTCCTGCACACAAGTAATCAATTCCTGTAAATTCATTTGAAAGGAGCCATCACCGGTAATACACCAAACATGTTTATCAGGTGCGGCTGCCTGGGCACCCATCGCTGCCGGAAAACCAAATCCCATAGATCCTAAACCTCCGGAGGTTAGGAAGTGATTGGGTTCTATTTTATTCAAATATTGTCCGGCCCACATTTGGTGTTGTCCTACGTCGGTAGCTACGATGATGTCATCGGGGGAATGTTTTTCCAAAGTATCGATAGCCACCATCATATTGAAAATTTCAGGATTGACGGTTTTGATCGGATATTCTTCCCGTAGGCTGTTCAAATAGCTGATCCAGGTATTTCTATCTTTTTTGTTTTCCTCAGTGACAGTAGTTGGAAAATTTTCGAAAAACAGCTTAAGATCTGCATTAATAAAAGCAGCAGTAGGAACATTTTTGCTTGACTCACTTTTATCAATATCTACGTGAATGATTTTGGCATTTGGCGCAAAATCTTTTAACCTTCCTGTAATACGGTCGTCAAAGCGAATTCCCAAGGCTACTATTAAATCTGATTCCTGAACTGCAATATTTGCATACTTCATTCCGTGCATTCCAAGCCAGGAGAAGTAAAGCGGGTCATCGGTCTTAAAAACGCCAATTCCTAAAAGTGTAGAAATCGCCGGTATTTGTTCTTTTTTTACGAATTCCCTTATTTCTTTCCAGGAGTCAGAAAGTAAATTACCATGTCCTGCGATTACTAATGGTTTTTTTGCTTTTGAAAGAAGTTCCTGCGCTTTTGATATATCTTCAGGTTTTACATTATAGAGCCTTTCTTTTTTAGGCATTACAAAATGTTTCTCCCAGTCCTCTTCCAATTCAATAACAGCAAGTTGTATACTTCTTGGAATATCTATAAGTACTGGACCTGGTCTACCATTTGTTGAAATCTCGTAGGCATTTTTAAATATAGCGGCAGCGTCTTCAAGATTTTTTATTAAGTATGTCTTTTTTGTAATAGGAAGACATATGCCTGTAATATCAGTTTCCTGAAAAGCATCTGTACCAATTAGATTAAGGTTCACCTGACCCGTTATTGCGATCATAGGTACCGAATCAGCATAAGCGTCGGCAATACCCGTAACAAGGTTCGTAGCTCCGGGGCCTGAAGTAGCCAGGCAAAAACCAGGCTTTCCGTTTTTTACCCTTGCAAATCCATTTGCTGCAAAAGAAGCAGCTTGTTCGTGTCTTACCAGGATATAATTAATTTTGCTAAAGGCTAAAGCATCATATATAGGCAACACTGCCCCTCCCGGATAAGCAAAAATCTCATCTGCTCCCAACAATTCAAGGATCCTAACAATGTAATCAGCACCCCTTAATTTTATTTTATTTACCATACCTTTTAGTTTTAAAATTGAATTTATTAACTGATTAATTATCAGTTACACATCCTTCTGAAGCAGAGGAAACATTCTTTATATATTTTCTTAAAATCCCTGTAGTTGCTTTTAAAGCCGGCGCTTTCCATTCCAATCTTCTCATGGCCAGTTCTGCTTCCGGTACTATAACATCCATTGTATTTTTAGTGATGTCAATTATTATCTTATCTCCGTCTTTGATCAATGCAATAAGGCCACCTTCCTGAGCTTCAGGGGTGATATGTCCTACAACAAATCCATGTGTTCCTCCTGAAAATCTTCCATCAGTAATAAGCGCTACGGTATTGCCCAAGCCTGCTCCTATGATCAATGCAGTAGGTTTAAGCATTTCGGGCATACCCGGGCCGCCTTTAGGTCCCACATAACGGATAACCACCACGTCCCCGGCTTTTACTTTGCCTTGAGCAATTCCCGTATTCAGTTCTTCTTCAGAATTAAATACTCTGGCTGGTCCCTCAAATCTTTCACCTTCTTTTCCGGTTATTTTAGCTACGGATCCTTCCGGAGCAATATTTCCATAAAGGATTTGTAAATGTCCCGTAGCTTTAATCGGGTTGCTAAAAGGTCTGATAATGTCTTGCCCTGTTGGCAAATCCGGGAATGCCGCAAGATTTTCCTTTAGAGATTTTCCAGTAACGGTTAAACAATCTCCTTCTAATATCCCTTCACTTAACAGCATTCTCATTACTGAAGGAACTCCTCCGATTGCATCAAGGTCCTCCATCATATATTTTCCGCTAGGTTTTAAATCGGCAAGTAGAGGAAGTTTATTGCTTACCTGCTGAAAATCATTTAAGGTAAGTTTTATTCCCACCGCCTTGGCCATTGCTAAGAAATGAAGTACAATATTGGTGGATCCGCCTAAGACCATTATGACTTTTATAGCATTGATAAATGCTTCATAAGTCATAATGTCTTTTGGTTTAATGTCTTTTTCAAGGAGATTTCTAACCGCAGCACCTACAGAAAGACATTCTAATTTTTTTGCTTCACTCGTTGCCGGGGCAGAGGAGCTGTTAGGCAGTGTCATTCCCATGGCTTCAATTGCAGTAGCCATAGTATTAGCGGTGTACATGCCTCCGCAAGCTCCGGCGCCTGGAACGGCATTCTGAACTACACCTTTAAAGTCTTCTTCTGTAATTGCCCCTGTATATTTTTTCCCGAGCGCTTCAAAAGCAGAAACAATATTCAGTTTCTCTCCTTTCCAATTCCCGGCTTTTATGGTTCCACCGTAGACCATTAGTCCTGGCCGGTTTAATCTTCCCAAAGCCATCATGGCGCCTGGCATATTTTTATCACAACCTACAACAGGTACCACCGAATCATAAAAATGTCCGCCAGCTATGGTTTCGATTGAATCGGCAATAATATCCCTGGATGGAAGAGAAAAAGACATTCCCTTCGTCCCCATGGTAATACCATCACTTACTCCCACTGTATTGAAAACAAGACCTACAAGGTCCGCACTTTTTACTCCTTGTTTTACCCAGGCTGCCAGTTGGTTAAGGTGCATATTGCAAGTGTTCCCTTCGTATCCGGTACTAGCAATACCTACCTGCGCTTTATGCATGTCGGCTTCCGTTAAACCTGCCCCATACAACATTGCTTGTGATGCTGGCTGGCTTTCATCTTCTGTAAAAGTTGAACTGTACTTATTAAGTTTATTCATTATCACTGTTTAAATAAAATCAGATTATTGTATAATTAGAATCGTAAGAGTTTCTTACAAAATTTTTGAAATCTTTTTCAATGCCGTAAGTAAGGGTTCTTTCATATTCTTTCTGATAAGGTACCTTGTTTATTGACCTGATCGCTACTACTTCGGCTGCAGTGCCTGTAAAAAAAGCAGCGTCAGCCTTATAAAGTTCTTCGGTAGTGAACGACTTTTCAATTACTTCTATATCCCGGGCAGCAGCCATTTCCATTACTGCTTTTCTGGTAATACCAGGAAATATACTGCCATAAGGAGGTGTGTAAAATTTACCGTCTTTCTCAAAAAAAACGTTAGTTGCCGAGCCTCCAGCCACATATCCCTGAGGATCCAAAAGGATTGCTTCATCATAACCTAATTGAGTTGCTTCTGTAGAGGCAAGTATTGAGTTTACATAATGCCCATTTGTCTTTGCTTCAACATGAAAAGCTTTTGCACTTGGCCTCACGTAGGAGGAAATGCAAAGATCCAACCTTTTGTCACCCAATAGTTTTCCCCATGGAAATGCTGCAATAAAGAGATTGGAATGGCCTGTTATTTTAAGACTTAGGTTTTCCCCTAAAAACAACATTGGCCTTAAATAGGCTTCTTCAAAATCATTTCGATCCAGTAGCAAATAAGCAATCTGGATTAGCTCATCCACAGTATAATCACAAGGAATGTTCATCAGTCTGGCAGAATTGATCAGCCTTTCAAAATGTTCTTTTACTTTGAATATTCTCGCGCCGTCTTTGGTTCGATAAGAACGAAGCCCTTCAAATACACCTATGCCATAGTGCAAAGTCTGAGAATAAAGGCTAAATTTAGCATCCTGAGCTTTAATAAAGCTTCCATTAAGAAAAACCGTACTGTTGGGTTTATAATACATTTCCTCCTGCCTTTTTTAAAAAAAACAAAGCCTTCCATTGGAAAGGCTCTTCTTTATCTTATAATTTTTCTTCAGCTTTTTTTATTAAAATACTCCATCAAAAGAGAAAAATTATTCTTTATCCTCATTATAAATTTAATTGTTGTTCAAAAGTCAATAATGTATAAGATATAAACAAGGAAATGGTATGGAAATTTTCCCATTTCTACGTTTTCCAAATTATAATTTGGCGTTCTTTGTAAATAGAAAAATCTATTGATAGGTATCGTTTTATTTGACGACTGTGGTGGGTTTTAAGAAGAACAGTAAAATTATTTAATGTTTCTTTTTGTCAGAAAGGCGTGTATTGATTTGGGTTAAATTATTTTTACGTTTTCTATCTTTTAATTATAAAAGAAGACTCGCGTAGGATCTCAGGAAGTCGACGTTCATTTTGAGCCTCCACTATTCCTTTAAAAATGAAGAATTGATCAAATTAATCTGATTATTATTTTAATAAACTTGAATACAATATCTTTGCAGCATTGAAATTCATTCTTTCTTAAATAATCAGGATATTAAAAATTAGTAAATAAATAATAACAAATAATAGATAATGCAAAAAGGAACAGTAAAATTTTTCAATGATTCCAAAGGTTTTGGATTTATTAAACATGATGATTCAGATGAAGAAACTTTTGTACATGTAAGCGGCTTATTAGATGAAGTAAGGGAAAATGACAAAGTAGAGTTTGAAGTTGTGCAAGGCAAAAAAGGTTTGAATGCAGTTAATGTAAAACGAGTATAATTTATACTATTTTTCTTCTTAGGCGTGTTTTTTTACGAAAGAACACACTTTTTAATTTTTATTAAGCAGTCAATTAGAGAGAAAAAATTTAACTTTTTGTTTTTCGTTCCTTTCCACTTTATACCTCCCAAATGAAACGATTGATTAAAGAATCTTACGAAAAGTACGGTAATTATTTTCCTGCTGATCTTTGGGCCGTCTTTGTCATTGTCTCAATGATCATCATCGGATTTATTTTCTTTTCTTAAAATTACTATTAAATAGCATATTGTAGTATTCGACTGTTTAAACGGAAGCAAAAAGTTCTGCACGTTTCCGAACCTTGAATTTCGAATTCTCAAACTATTTACATGTGAAACCCTCATGCACAAGGAACACAAAAAGGAATGAAAATGTCAGAGGATTGCATACGTTCCATTAAAATTAAACGCTTTTATGTATGAATCCTTTAGAACAACATATTCAGCCATATATAATCCATCAATATGAATCGAGGGAAAAAAATGGAAAGCTGGTGGAGGTGGCAGTTTATTCACTGGATCAAAACGATATTAAGTTTAGGATAATTAAATTTATTAATGGCGCGTTTAAAGAAATTCAAACCACTGAAAAGAAAGAGGATGCATTGGAAATTTTTGTTAAAATATTCAAATAGATTATGATGACTTGTGGATATGTATGTCCGGCATGTGAAGGCAGGGAATATGATGAAAATGGAAACCTATGTGCCTGGTGTTTCGAAGAGAAAAAGAAGACTTATGAGAAGGATGAAGACTTAAAAGAGTGGATACTACCGGTTCATGAAGGTCCCTGCTGCAGTGATTCTTAGGCTTAATAAAAAAGAGCGAAGAAAAATCTCCGCTCTCAATCAATGAATATTTTATTATTGATTATCTGTGTTTGGCTTCCAGGCTTTCAAGTTCTCCAATTAGTTTCAGCGTATTTACAGCTTCCAGATATCCTTTTCTTTTTGAATCAACCAAATCTTCCAGTGCGCCGTCGTGATCACCTGTTTTGTATTTTGCAAGTCCGCGATAGTATAAAAGTTTGTCACTTTGTTCTCCAAGAATCATTGCCTGATCAAAGTCCTTAATAGCTCCTTCATTATCTCCAAGTTCCACTCTTCCAAATCCCCTGTAGGAATAGGCAGAAGGGCAATTAGGATCAAAATCTATAGCTTTTGATAATTCTTTGTCTGCTTCTTTATATTGCTTAAGATTTTGGAGTGCTATTCCTAATTGTAAAAGTGACGGTTGATGGTCTGGTTCCTGGCTAAGAACAAAATCGAGGTCCTCAATCGCTCCAACATTATCCCCTAAACTAATTTTGGCTTTGGCCATTAAATAGAACACATCATAGTCAAAGAATCTATATTTTAAAGCAGTATTATAATCTCTTAAAGCTCCTCTAAAATCACCAACTCTATGCTTTTCTTTTCCAAGAAAGAAATGAGCTTTCGCATTTTTTTTATCTAACTCTAAAACTTTTTCAAAATCATTAGACGCTGCTTCGTGGTTTCCAACCATATAATATGCTTGTCCGCGATTTAAAAGTGCCTTTGTATTCTGTGGTTCTGAAGAAAGAACACTATTGAAATCTTTTATAGCTAATTCATATTCACCTCTCTCTGCACAAGCAATCCCTTGTTTTACTAGCCTTTGTTGGGATTTTTGACCAAAAGTCGAAAAGGCCAAAAATAAAATTACTGGAAGGATTAAATTTTTCATAGTGCTGAATATTAGTTTTAAGTTTCCTTATAATTCATTTAATGGTACCAGAAGTAATGCAATTTTACTTCCAAAGGAAAAAAAGGTTAGTAATATCAGCTTCTTATTAAGATTTTGTTTTAAAAATCAAAAACAATCTATTTAAAATCCTATTTGAATAAAATTTATTTTCTCAAAATATGAATAAAATCCCTGATTGGGACAAGTTATAGAGAAAAATCAATGCCGGTGTAGTTTGAAGGGGAAAGTTTTCTCAGTTCTCCCTTTACGTCTTCACTTACTAGCAGGGTTTCAATAAATGCTTGGATGGTGTTTTTTGTAATGGCTTCATTCTTTCGGGTGAGTGTTTTCAAGGCTTCATAAGGGTTTGGGTAGCCTTCTCTTCTCAGGATTGTTTGAATTCCTTCTGCCACTACTGCCCAATTTTCTTCAAGATCGTTCTCAATCTGAGGAATATTGACCTCAATTTTTCCTAACCCTTTAGATAAAGATTTTAAGGCAATAAAGGCATGAGAAAGCGGAATTCCTATATTTCTAAGCACTGTCGAATCTGTAAGGTCACGTTGAAGTCTCGAAATGGGAAGTTTGGCTGAAAAGTGCTCCAGCAGGGCGTTTGCAATACCTAAGTTGCCTTCAGAATTCTCAAAATCAATGGGATTTACTTTATGAGGCATGGCAGAAGAGCCTATTTCTCCTTCTTTGATTTTTTGTGTAAAATATCCGATGGAAATATATTGCCAGACGTCGCGGTTTAAATCGATCAAAATAGTATTTATCCTTTTTATACCATCGAAAAAGGCACCCAGATAATCATAATGTTCTATTTGCGTGGTTAGTTGTCGCCGTGATAAACCTAATGTTTGGTTTACAAAATTATTACTGAATTGGACCCAGTCTATTTTAGGAAAAGCCAGGTGATGCGCATTAAAATTGCCGGTTGCTCCACCGAATTTTGCGGAAAATGGTATTTGTTCCAGCATATTAAGCTGTCCCTCCAGTCTTTCATAAAAAACCGCCAGTTCTTTTCCCAGGCGTGTAGGAGAGGCTGGTTGACCATGCGTTCGTGCAAGCATAGGAATGTCCTTCCATTTTAAAGCAAGTTTTTTTAATTCCTGTTTGATCTCATTGATTTTGGGAATGAGTTCCTTTTCCGTCGCATCTTTTAACAATAAAGGAATTGCTGTATTATTTATATCCTGCGATGTCAGGCCAAAATGAATAAATTCCAGGTATTCATTAAGATTGAGCGCCTGAAATTGATTTTTTATGAAGTATTCTACCGCTTTTACATCGTGGTTGGTTACTTTCTCAATTTCTTTTATCGCATTAGCATCTTGTTCATTGAAGTTTAGATAAATACTTCTAAGTTTATCAAAGACATTATGATCTATGTGCTTTAATTGAGGTAAAGGCAACTGACATAATGCAATAAAATATTCTACTTCTACCAGAAGTCTGTATTTAATTAACCCAAATTCAGAAAAATAAGAAACCAATCCTGTTACTTGATCTCTGTACCTGCCATCTATTGGACTAATTGCTGTCAGTTTATTAAGATTCATTATGCTTAGATTATAAGTTTTTAAAGGCCAAAGCTAAGCTCAAAATGTTTAAGACCAAAAGTCCCACCTTTACTTTTATTCAGAACAGATTTGGTTTTTTGTTATCCGGAACCGCCGCTAAAATCGGTATTTGATGAAAGATTAATTATTTAAATAGGTTCATCGTTCTTAATTTCGTCCTTAATTTTAATTGTTTGTCCGAAAGCGGGCCAATTACATACGAAAATAGTGAACTTAAGAGTAGGTAATTTTCTAATTTAATGAGTAATTCTTTTTATAAATTAAAGGTTAAACAAGTAGTAAAAGAAACATCTGACGCTGTTACTATTTATTTTGAAGATCCTGAAAAAAAAGTAAAATATAAATCTGGTCAGTTTTTAACATTTATTATTTCTTTAGAGGGAGAAGAAAAAAGAAGAGCCTATTCATTATGTACCTCGCCCTTCGTAGATGATGTTCCGGGAGTAACTGTAAAAAGGGTTCAGGGAGGAAAAATCTCCAATTATCTGAGGCATTCTGTAAAAGCCGGTGATGAGTTGGAAGTAATGGAGCCTCTGGGAAATTTTACCACAGACTTTGATTCGAATAATGAAAGGCATATGATTTTTTTTGGAGGAGGCAGCGGCATCACGCCATTAATGTCGCTCATTAAAAGCACTCTTTTGTTGGAGCCAAAATCAAAGGTATCTCTGATATATGCCAATAGGGATAGTAATTCTATCATATTTAAAAATGAACTGGAGAAACTTAAGAGTAAATTTTCGGACAGGTTTACAATTATTCATTGTTTGGAAAAAACTCCTTTTTTCTGGCGCGGAATATCAGGCTACCTGACCCCAAAAAACATAGAAGACACGCTTAAAAAACTTCCAAGCTTACCGAAATTTGAATTTTTTGTATGTGGTCCGGAGCCTTTGATGAAAGTAGTGGTGGACACTTTGCTATCATTAAAAGTACCCAAAGAATGGATTCATAAGGAAAGCTTTGAAAGCCAGGCAGCTAAAGAAGCAGGAAATAAACCGGTAGAAGAATTGAGAGAAGAGGGAATAATAGCGCGGGAGGTTACGATCATCTATGATGGTGAGAAATATAAACTCATAGTTCCTCCTGATAAAACCATTTTAGAAGCCGCTCTGGATCTTAATATTGATCTTCCCTATTCCTGTCAAAGTGGCTTATGCACGGCCTGCAGAGGAAAATGCCTTTCAGGGAAAGTTAAAATGGTGGAAGACCAGGGGTTATCCGAACGAGAAAAGAAGGAAGGTTATATACTAAACTGTGTCGGACATCCTATGAGCGACGATGTAGTAATTGAAATTGGTTAAAACATCTACACATTCCTCGAGTATTTGGAGATCATAAGATACAATTCATTTGGGTTGAACGGTTTAGTTAAATAATCATTCATTCCGGCTGAGAAAACCTGCTCTTTTACATCTAGCATGGCTGAAGCCGTAAGTGCAATAATCGGTAGCTTTTTATAATAGCTATCAGGAAGATTTCTTATGGTTTCCGTAGCCAGATATCCATCCATTTCCGGCATTTGCAGGTCCATCAAAACCAGATCATATTTGTTTGATTTTACTTTTTCCACGCCCTCCAGTCCATTCTCAGCATACTCTATCACTACGTCCCATTTGGTAAGAAACTTTGTGGCTACCAGCTTGTTTATAGGACTGTCTTCTACCAGTAAAAGTTTTATGCCTTTTAAACTCTTAAATATGATTTGCCCGTAAGGGTTGAGGTTTTTGGCGATATGTTCGCTGGCACTGATGTCGTATTTCAGGGTGATATAAAAAGTAGATCCTTTCCCTAACTCACTTTCCACTTTAATGTCTCCACCCTGGAGCTTAACGAGCCTTTTAGTAATGGCCAGCCCGAGTCCAGTGCCTCCGAATTTCCTGGTGATATCATAGCTTGCCTGGGTAAAGCTGTAGAAAATATAATCTAGTTTATCTGCGGGAATACCAATGCCGGTATCGGTAATAGAAAATTTAATTTGAGCTTTGTTATTTATAACCCCCTCGTTTGAGATATCAATATTTACCGAGCCTTTATCCGTAAATTTCAGTGCATTCGATACTAAGTTGTTTATTATTTGAGCAAGCCTTGAAGGATCCCCCTGTAATACTTCAGGCACATTAGGATCAATATTCAATTGAAGTGAAATGCCTTTTTCTTCAGCCCTGAACATCAATGATTGTTTAACGCCATTTACCAGGTCCCTGATACTAAAATCAATGGTTTCGAACGTTACCTGGCCTGCATCTATCTTGTTATAATCCAGGATATCGTTTATTAAAACCATCAGGTTCTCTGCGGAGAATTTTAATGTTTTAAGATTTTCAACTTGCTCTGGTTTCGGACTTTCCTCCAGTAGCAGATGGGTCATCCCAATAACGGCATTTAAAGGCGTTCGTATTTCATGGCTCATCGTGGAGAGGAACATATCTTTGGCCTTCACTGATTTTATTGCATTTTCTTTCGCAGTAACCAGCTCCTTTTCCTGCTTTTTCCTTTTGGTGATGTCCCGATATTGCCATAAATGACCATTGTATTTTTTATCTGAATGGATAGGAATATAATCTCTTTCCAGTATTCTTCCATCCGTTAAAACTATTTCCTCATTTAATTTTGGTTCTTCCTTCTTAATTAATTCTTCAATTCTGTTAAAAAAGACATCTTTATTAATAACCAGATCTATTATTTGATCCATAAAAATTTTACTGCTGGTTCCTTTTAAAAATTCAGCGGAAATTTTCAGGTTAAAAACATTGCAAAGTTTTTCATTTACCAGGACAATTTTCCTTTCTGCATCTTCTGCAAGAATACCTTCCTGCATATAATGTATAATGGTGGAAAACCTGTTTAAAGTAGAATGAATAGAAGTCTCAGTTTCCAGTTTTTCTGTTATATTCCTGAAAGAACCAATTAATCCTTCGACTTCTTCCTTTTCATTTGTAAGGGATTGTATATCAAACTCCATCCACAAATAACTCCCATCTTTTTTTATCAGCCTTTTCTCAAATTTCTTAGAAGTTACTTTTTTGATGAGAATTTCACATAGGTGGCCCTGAAAAGATTGCTGGTCATCATTATGGATGAAATTCAGGATTGAAAAACCCAGAGATTGCTCAAAAGAATAACCGGTAATTTCTACCCAGGATGAATTTAATTCGGTAATTCGAGCATTATTATCCGTTTGAAATATTCCTTCTTTTAAATTATTAACCAGCGTTTTTACCTTCTCTTCCCTTTGCTTGAGGTCTCTTTGAACTTGAATAAAATGGCTTACATCATTTGCAATTAATAGATAGCCAACAATTGCATCAGATTCATCTTTAATGGCTGACGCATTCAATGTTATTTTTATTAATCGTCCTTCTTTTTTTAGAAAGGTCCAGGTTTTAATATTCTTTTCTGAAACATTACTTAAGACATCGTACAGATCCGACATCTTATTTGTTTCAGCTGTCCCTGTTTTAGCCGTTAAAAAAGAAATTACCCTTTCTCCCATATGGAAGATCAAAGAAGTATGCCCGATAACTTCATCCTTGCTGAATCCTAAAAGCTTTTCCGCACCGGTATTAAAGAAGTTGATATAACCATTTAAATCAGTTTCTATTATAGCCACTCCAGTGACCAATTCCAATGTTTGTCGAAGATCTGGTAAAGTGGCATTTAAACTTGTCCGCATCTGGTTCTAATAATCTTTTAAGCTGTAAACTTTCCAATATTCCCTAAGTAAATGTGTTGGTCGAATTAAAGTACAATTTAAAAGTAGAATAGTTTAATTTTAATGAATTTACATGGGTAATGGTACATAAGGTAGGGAGTGCTTATTTTAAGAAGAAGTTATCACAGCCGGTCAAATAGTTTAAGCATTTGTGTTTTCAAAACAAGAGTTGTTCTAAGAAATTTAACTTTGTAAGAATTTAATTTAAAATATAATATTTTTAATAATTTCTAAGTATAGATTGCCGCTTAATAAGGGATAAACTTTTCCCTTGGTTTATATTAACATATATATGAAAAGGCAATTTAAATTCATTTACCCCAAACTCCTTTATGTTTTTATAGTATCTGCCGCTTTATGGTCTTGTATTGATAAAGACGATTTTAAGCTTGATACTGTTGAAGGCGTAGAATGGACCGGCTCTTATGCGGTTCCAGTCATAAACTCAACACTTACAATCAATGATCTGATAGGTGAAAATGATTCCGTCGATATAAAAGAAGACGCTGACGGAATGATTTATCTTGAGTATGTTGAAAGTGTATTGAATTACGATATTAAGAATAGTTTCGTCATTCCTTCCGCATCCTTCAACAAGCAATATCCTTTACCTGATATCAAACTTCCTGCAATAAATGCTCCTGCGATGGTTTCATTGAATGAAATACAGAACAGCAGCATGGTCGCCCTCCCACAAATACCTGATATGGTATTTATTACATTTTCAGAAGGAACGCTCTCAATTACTGCCAGCAATCGTTCAGATGTTTCAGTTAGTTTCAAAGCAGATATCCTTAACAGAGTGGATAATTCTCTGGTGGGGACTGCGGTATTTAATGCTTTAGGCTCAGGCAGTTCAGCTACAATGCCAGTTTTATTGGCTGGGCAGACTCTGCGAAATGAAATAATAGTTTCATTAACGCCTCTTTTACCTATTGTTACGACAGATTATAGCCAGTTGGTAGATTTATCCATAGTATTAAATGATGATGCCAAAGCAAGCGAAGGGGAAATTGTATTACAGGAAGATGTGGTAATTAATGCTACAGAACCTTTGGATTTTGAGGTTACCCCTGAGCAATATCATGAAATACTGTTAAAGGCCGGAAACTTTAATTATAATTTTAACTCCGATATCAACTATACCACTGAAGTAAACTTTGCTTTATCTTCTTTCCAAAAAGCAGGTGTCGGTATGGATGAAAATTTTGTCATTAATGGCGCAGGAAATCAATCATTTACCTACGACCTTGCTAAATATACGGCTGACCTTACAACGCTTACTCCTGCCTATAATAGATTTCCGATGGACATACAAATTGTCTGTAAAAAATCCACCAATACTTTTAGATGGACTGCCTCAGATGTGGTGTCAGTGGATATAAGTATGGATAACCTTGAATATACGCATATTAAAGGTTTTTTTGGTGAGAAAAATATTCCATTAGAAAGAAATTCATTTAATATAGATGTATTTGAAAATACTTTTGAAACCACAGATATATCCTTAAAAGATCCTGAGATATCATTTAAAATCCATAATGAATACGGCGTTCCGATCCAGCTGAATTTTACTGAATTCTCTGCCTCTAAAGACGGCGAGGTTAAAGATATTATTACGTCTCCTGCAAGCCCTATCACGCTTGCTTATCCGGAGACAATGCAAGATAAAGCCGGCATCACGGATTTAAGTGTGACAAATGGCGGGGAAATTATGGATTTGGCGCCTGACTTATTTACTTATGAGGCGGAAGGTAAGCTTAATTCAGGGCTTACTTCGGGCAGTAATTTTCTTACAGATACAAGCAAAGTAGCAGTAGAGATGAAGGTTAAAATAAACCTTTGGGGGAAAGCATCCAATATAGAAATAAGTGATACACTTGAAAATTCCCTGGAGCAAGACATTGAGGATGTGACGGTAGAGTCAATAAAGTTAAAAGCATTAATAGTAAATGAATTTCCTATTGATGCTAAAGTTCAAATCTATTTTGCGGATGAGAATTATGTCATTACCGATTCTCTCTTCACCACCGACCAGACGGCTTTGGTTACCTCCAGCACAGTAAATGAAAATGGAGGCTTAATTGAAGCAGGCAAGTACGACCAGCTTATTGAAGTAAACAAGGCAAAATTTGAAAGGCTTCTGCAAGCTCCCAACCTAATTGTAAAAGGAAACCTCGCCACTGCTGAAGCCGGGCAGAAGGATGTTAAAATAAAGTCAGGCTACAAACTCGATGTAAAAATTGGTCTTCAAACCAAATTGAATTTAAAAGTAAAAGTTAATTAGAATGAGGCGAATAATATACTGTTTCATAGCAGCATTTACTGCTATAAGTTTTAGCTCCTTAGGGCAGCACGAGAACACCTTGTATTCACTGGGTAGTGTCCCGCAATCGGTTTACAATAATCCGGCTTTAGCGCCTAACTATAATTTTTCCATAGGGCTTCCTGCGATTTCTTCTACTTACTTTTCTTTTGCAAATACTGGTTTTGCTTATAAGGACATTAAAAATAAGGAAGGCAATTCCAACTGGATTAACCTTAACGATTTTTATGCAGGATTGAAGCCCAAAAACCACACAAAAGTGATGGTCGCGACTGATATTTTCTCCCTTGGATTTAAGGCCGGATCAAGAATGCACGTGACTTTTAACGTTACAGAAAAAGTCCAGTCAAGGTTGATGTTGCCCAAAGGAATTTTATGGGCAATACCAGGAAACGCTCCGGAAGTTGCGGGCAATACCGTTAAAATGGGGCCAACCTACAATGCCATGCATTATCGCGAATTTGGCTTAGGAACTTCTTATACTGTTAATAAAAAGTTAACTGTGGGAGTCAGAGGAAAATTATTATTTGGAAAGGCCAATGTTCATACAAAAAAATCTGATCTCACGCTAACTACTTCATCAGAAGGCTATCAGCTCACGCTAGCAGGGAGCGCTTTGGTAAATACTGCGGGAATAGATAAATACCTGAATGAAGATGAAGATTCATCGGAAGAACCGGATGTAATGGATTATCTACTTAATAAAAATAATAAAGGATTTGCAATAGACTTGGGCGCTTCTTACAAGCTTATGGACCGTCTCACTATTTCGGCAAGTATCGTGGATCTAGGAAGCATAAAATGGAAGGACGATGTTAAAAACTACGAAATGAAAGATGCTTCTTACACCTTCGAAGGTTTCAACATTAATGAAAGTGACGATTTCGAAAATATCAGTGATACAATTGATGCAAAGTTTAAGTTTGAAGAAACCAGCAATTCATATCGTACAGGTCTTCCTACTAAGGTATATATCGGAGGAAGTTATCTTCTGACAAAAAACTTTTATGGCAGTTTACTGTTTTTTGGAGAAATCTATCAAAAGAATTTTTCGCCTTCTATATCGGCTGCATTAACAAAAGATTTCGGAAGAATTTTAAGCCTTTCTTTGAGTTACACAGCGGCTAACCGATCGGCAAGTCAAATAGGAACTGGCGTAGCTTTAAAATTAGGCGCTGCCCAGATCTATTTCATCAGCGATAATATAGTTGGCACAGCGTTGATGCCCCAATCTGCAAAAAATTTGAATGCCAGATTTGGTATAAACTTGATATTCGGAAGAAAGCTTACTGAAGAAAAACAGACTTATAAATAGAATTAATAATGATACTTGATATTAAAAAGGCAATGGATAAAGTCTCAATTCTCTATAGATTTAAAATTTGCATTCTTGTTTGTTTATGCATTTTTTCTTTCGGAACCCATGCGCAGAACTCCTTTCTGCCAGCAAATCTGGGAGATAATATAAATACCACATATGCAGAAATCAATCCAGTGATTTCTCCTGACGGGAATACCTTGTATTTTACCAAAATTATCCCAGCCTCTGCTTTCGGAGAATTGGAAAGACAGGAAATATGGTATTCAGAAAAAGAAAGTAACGGCAATTGGGGTCAGGCGAAGAGAATGGGGGACAATCTTAATATTGGAAGATTTAATTCCATATTGTCAGTGAGTGGTGACGGACAAACTTTGCTGATAAATGGGAATTTTAATAAAAAAGGAAATCTTTGGAAAAAACGTGGTTTGTCAACCGTTCAAAAGAATGGAGACGTCTGGGGAAGTCCGGTAAAACTAAAAGTAAAGAAATTCAGCAAACAAAATAAAGGCGCTGTTAGTAATGCTTCTATGAGTTTTGATGGAAATTCCCTCCTGCTGGCTTATTCAAAAGGGTATAATAAGAAAAACCTTGACATATATATATCACGGAAAAAAGGAGAAAAGTGGAGCAAACCTAAGAAGCTAAGTAAACAAATAAATTCTAAGCACAGCGAAGAAGCTCCTTTCTTATCCAATAATAACGAGAAGCTGTATTTCGCCAGAAAGAAAAAAGGTTCAGGTGCTTCAGATATTTATTTTTCAACCAAAACAGGCGATAATTGGAAAAAATGGAGTAATCCGGAAAAGCTTTCTGACACGATAAATTCGGCTAAATGGGACTCTTATTTTAAAACAAATCTTAAAGGAAACTATGGTTATTTTTCTTCAGAGAATAATTCTAAAGGATGGAGTGATATTTATTCCATAAAATTATTCGAAGAAAACCCTTATGTATCGGTTGAAGGCTTTGTAATTAATAGTGCCGACAATAAAATCCTTTCTCCAAAATATACATTTAAGATAATGATAGATGGTAATGTAGTGGATTCTGTTAAAATTTATCGGGATACAGCTTCTTTTAAAGTGAGGCTGCCATTTGGGAAAAAATACACACTGTCCGTTGCGCTTCCTAATTTTATTTCATCGGAACAAACAATTGATGCTACTTCCACCAGTGAGTTCATTGTTAAAAAGCAAAACCTTACCGTAACGCCATTGGCCTATGTGATGGTAAGCGGAAAAGCTTTTCAGACGGGTACGAATGAGGTAATTCCACAATTGGCCAGACCTAGAATTGCCATTGACGAGAATGTGATAGATTCTATTTCTGTTGATTCTATTTCCGGTGAATATAGTTTTCGAATTAATTATGGAAAATCATATAAGATAAAAGTGGTGGCAAACAATTATAGGTCTACCACTGAAGTTCTTGATTTAACGGAGATTGTGGAGTATGAAGAAATACATCAGAATCTCTATGCCGAATTTATTAAGGAGAAAAAGGCTATTGTTAAAGGTATCATTTTTGACAAAAAGCTGAATAAACCAATGGTTCAAAATCCGACGGTCAAGATTTTTGTTAACGGAGCAGAATATACATCCACCATTGATTCAACCAATGGAAGTTATCAAATAGAATTGCCTTTGGAAAATAGTTATACGATCAATGCTTCTGCTGAAAATTATTATCCCGTTTTCGAGATTATTGATTTAAGGAATGAAAAAGAGGATATCAGGGTATTAAAGGATTTGGAGATTGTACCTATTGAAGTAGGACAGTCGGTGAGGTTAAATAATATTTTTTTTAATATCGCTAAAACCAGTCTGATGGATGAATCTTTTGCTGAATTGGACCGGGTAGCTCAATTTTTAAAAGAAAATAAAAACATAGTTGTTGAAATTGGAGGACATACGGATAATGTAGGAAAAGCAACTACGAACATGAACTTATCGGTAGGAAGAGCGAAGTCTGTCGCTAAGTATCTGATAAGCAAAGGAGTATCACAAGGCCAGGTGAAATCAAAAGGTTATGGAGTGTCCCAACCTGTTGGTGACAACAAAACAGAGAAAGGGCGTGCTTTAAACAGAAGAGTAGAATTTACAATTTTGGATAAATAGAAAGAAATGTTGAATGTTGAGTTATGAATTTTAAATGAGGATTATCATTTATTATAATTCAACATTCAACATTCAACATTCAACATTCAACATTCATTTATTATAGCTAATGGGGTCATTGCTTATCGGTTCTTTTGGTTTTACCGGGAAAGTCCTGAAAATATAACTTACCTTATTCCAAGTTTTTTGTTCGATATTTTTTGAATTATATTCCTTTTCCCCGATTGCCCAACCTTGCCATACCAACTTATTTTCAGCTGCATCCACAAGTTCCACGATTAAGGTACTTTCCTCATAAGATTTGGTATAAGAGTTAGTTCTAGGATAGTAAAAACCCCAATTATTATTGTATTGAGTTTGTTGTTTATCCTTTACCCTTACATAAAATTTTACCAATAAATCAGGATTCTGATTGCTTTCAACATAGTTTCTTCCCTTAAGCTGAGCCGTTATAGCGTTGGCTATTCTTTTTCTGTTATACTACTTATTTAAAATAGGATCAATATCTGGCCGGTTTGGGTATTCCTCCGAAATTTTAAAAGTTTGATAATTTCGAAGATTTACACTTCTGTCAAAATCAGAATTTGCAACAAAACCACGCCCACACGAGGAAAGCAGCACAAATAGTATTAAAACATATGATATTCTTTTCATTTTCTTATAGTTTTTATTTTGAGTAATTGTGTCAATAAAAAACAAATTCTTAGGAATAAAAGTATCCGGTATCAGTAAAAAAGTTAAAAAAATGACCCATTAATCTCAAAAAAGGTGTCAATAAGATATAATTCATGGAATTTATCTCTTTTTTGGCTAGAAAATTAATTGTTATAGCTTTGTTCTTTAAAGTCGTTTAACCTTACAAAGAGGCAATTATAACTTGGCTGTTGCGTTTCCTAACATGATTTTTAATAGGGCCTTAAAATTTTTGAAAGTGAAAATTTCTAAAAATTGTACCTATTTATATCTGCTATTGGGGTTGTTCCTTTCCCTGAAAGCCGAAGCGCAATCTAATTGTTTTAGTGCTGATAAAACAAGGGTTTGTGTAGGCGAAACCGTCAATTTTACTAAATGTATTGAGGCAGACGGTTGGTCCAATGTTTCCTTTGATTTTGGCGATGGAAACGGAGATACCGGCAACACAGGCCTGACAAAATTTCAATATAATGAACCTGGTACTTATTATGTTTACCATCATGGGCAAAATAATACTCTAGGAAGAGCAGACGTAATAGGTCCTATAGAAATCCTTGTGATGCCTATGCTTCCACCGAAGTTTGAATTAAAGACTTGTGCAGGAACAGATGTGGAATTAAGTATTACAGACACTACCTATGAAGAATTTAACATAGATTGGGAAAGTGACGGAGTCTTCGATGAAAAGGTAAATCAAGGAGCGTCAATTATACATTCTTACCCATCCTTGTCTTTTGATAAAGACTATACAATTTTGGTTGAAGGAGAATTCCCTTCCAATTGCAGTGCAGCAGATTTCACAACAATAACGGTATTTCCAAAAATCGAAAAACCTTTAATATCAGTTCTCGAAACCAATCCTGAGAACCAAATCAAATTAAGTTTCAGCAACCTGCGGTCTTATTTAAACTATGAAATTCAAATAAAAAAGGAAGGAGGCGCTTTTCAGAAAGCAGGTGATCTGCTGAAAGAAAGTGGAAATTATCCTTTGGATTACGTGATAGAAAATATTGGAGAAGAACGGATAGCTACTGATCAATATTCTTATTGTATCAGGCTTATAGCAAAGGATAAATGCAATAACCAGGCTTCAGATGAAGCTTGTACAATAAAATTGACTGCAGAATCTTTATTTGATCAAAATAACTTGAGCTGGGAAATTTCAAGCGGACAGAATTTTGACAACTTCACCATTGTAAAAAATAATTATACTATTCAGTCAGATTTAACCAACACCACCTTTACAGATACCGAGGTAAAATGCAACAAAAATTATTGTTATGAAGTAATTGGAGTAATCGACGGCGCTTCTATCCATTCCAATAAAGTTTGTGTAACAGGTAAGTCTGATGATATTCCTGCTTCTGTTGAGAACATAACCGCTTCTGTAAACAATAATGTGGTGGAAATTTCCTGGAATAAACCATCTGGGACGTCAGTAAAAGAGTATAGGGTTACCTCTTCCGTTGACGACGATAATACGCCGTTATACACCGGTTATGATTCTGCATTTGCAGATATTCAGGCAAATCCTAATTCTTTAGTTGCTTGTTATTCTATTTCCTACCTGGATTCCTGCGATAATGCTTCTCAAGTCAGCATTATTGGTTGTTCAATATTGCTGAAGGGAGAAGTTATAGCAAATAAGCAGAACAAATTGGAATGGACCGATTATCAAGGCTGGAAGTCTGGCGTAAAAGAATATATATTGCAGGTGATGGATGAAGAGGGAAACATTGTAAAGGAGACTTCGATGGGTATTTCCAAAAGCTATGAAGATGCAGACCAAAACCAGTTTCAGGTGGTCAGGTATCGAATTAAAGCTGTTTCCAACGATGACGTTCCCTTGTTGAGTTTCTCTAATATTTTTGAAATAAAACAAAACTTTATAATAGCTTTGCCGAATGCTTTTACTCCCAATGGCGACGGTTTGAATGACCACTTTGAGGTTTCAAAAACTTACATTAAAAGTGTACGAATGTATATTTATAACAAGTGGGGGTCATTAATTTTTGAAGGAGAAAGTTGGGACGGTATGGGTCAAGGACGAAAAGTGCCGGAAGGCGTATACCTTTATTATGTAGAAGCGGAGGATGAAACGGGGACGGGAATTACAAAAAGAGGAACTGTAACATTGATAAGATAAACTGGAGTGATATGTTTGATATGATGAAAATGCTTGGAAAGGTAAAAGAAGTCCAGGCAAAAGTAAAAGAAGCACAGGACAACCTTGTAAAAATAACGGATTCAGGTGAATCCGGGGCCGGCATGGTGAAAGTGGTAGCAAATGGAAAAAGACAAATTATCCAGATAGATATTGATCCTGAAATCATCAAGAAAGAAGATAAGGAAATGCTTCAGGATTTGGTAGTGGCAGCGGTAAATAAAGCGCTGGAAAATGTTGAAGTAAAAGCAAAAGAAGAACTTAAAAAGAGTACTGAGGGTTTAATTCCAAATATTCCCGGACTGGATCTTAGCGGAATGTTTTGATGCAAAAAGTTGCTATAGTCATCCTCAACTTTAACGGATGTAAATTTTTAGAAAAGTTTTTACCAGGTCTTTTAGAACACAGTAGTACTTATCCCATCTATGTAATTGATAATAATTCTTCAGACAATTCTTTAGAATTATTAAAAGCCAAATTTCCGCAAGTACGGGTAATTGTACATGATCGAAACTATGGTTTTTGTCAGGGGTATAATTTAGGACTGGTTCAAATAAACGCTCAATATTATATACTTTTAAATTCAGATATAGAGGTAACTGCGAACTGGATAGATCCTGTAATAGAATTGATGGAAAAAGACCCTTCAATTGCAGCCTGCCAGCCTAAAATTAAAGCTTATCATGACAAAGAATCTTTTGAATATGCGGGGGCAGCAGGTGGGTTTATTGATAAATGGGGTTATCCTTTTTGTCGTGGAAGGGTGTTTAATACCTTAGAAAAGGACGAAAATCAGTACGATACCAATCTTGAAATATTTTGGGCAACAGGAGCCTGTTTTTTTGTCCGTTCCGATGCTTTTCATCAATTGGAGGGTCTGGACAAAGACTTTTTTGCACACATGGAAGAGATAGATCTTTGCTGGAGACTAAAGGCAAGAGGATATAAGATTTTTTATTGTACAGATTCCGAAGTTTATCATGTAGGAGGCGGCACACTTCCTATGGATTCTCCCAAAAAGACATACTACAACTTCCGTAATGGCTTGTTTATGCTGTATAAAAACCTGCCGGCTGACAGGTTGTATTTTGTGGTGTTCGTAAGATTATTACTCGATTACTTAACATTTGTAAAATTTGCTTTATCCGGCACTTTTACAAAGGCGTTCTCAATAATTAAAGCCCATATCGATTTTTTTAAGGAAATCGGTAATCTTAAAATCAAAAGAAAGAAAAATTTTATAGTTGAGGACTATAAAAAAATGACCGGCGTTTATGGAAGAAGTTTATTTATTGATTATTTTATTTTACAAAAAAAGAAATTTGAGGAACTGCCGCCCCTTAATGAAAATAAACCCTCATTTTAAGAAAACAACCTAAAATAATGGTAATCAAAAAGGTAAGCTTCATTTTTTGGATGTAAGGAAATCAATAACTTTAATGAAAATATGGGTATTATTTTAAAAATCCCAGACAGATCTATTGTTTCTTCTTAAATGTTTTCTCATATTCATTAAAAAAGCCAGAGCTAAATAAATTACAATAGGAGAGCCTAAAGTTAAAAAGGAAATATAAATAAAAAATAGTCGGATACTGCTGGTGGCTATACCCATTTTCTCACCTAAAGCAGTGCAAACACCGAATGCCTGGTCCTCTATGAATGCTTTTATTTTTTCTATCATGACGTTTTGTAACAAAAATAATACAATATTAGTTTAAGGAAATGGAATAAATTTTTTAAAAATTACAAAAATGAATTGGAATAATAATAATGAACCGATAATTTCGCGTCTTAATCAACCAAAAAATAAACCCGATACTCACATGAGAAAACTAGCTTACTTTATAGGACTTTTGGCCGTTCTTTCATTTACAGGGTGTACCCTCAGTAAAATGGTTAAAATGTCGAAAGACCAACAATTAACCGTTACACCATCACCACTGGAATTACATGGAGACTCTGTCAAATTCGAAATGGCTGTTGCTCTTCCAGTAAAAATGTTGAAGAAAAATACCATTTATTCCGTCTCTCCGATTTATAAATATGGAGATCAATCCGTTTCATTAGGAGAAGTTCAATTCAAGTCTACAGACTATCCTAATTCAAAAACTGAGCAACCAAGAATTTCTAAGACTTTTTCCTTTGCATATGAGGAGCCAATGCAAAAGGGTAATTTAGTAGTAGAAGGTGTTGCAGCAAAAGAAAGCGGAAAATCTAAAAAGACGCCTGAAATGCCAGTGGCTGAAGGTGTAATTACTACTCCAAGATTAGTGAAAGATGTTTTCTATGTGTCTTATGCCCCTACAGGTTATGATACTGCTGAACAACTTATCGCCACAAATGTAGAATTCTACTTCCTTCAAGGACGTTCTCAATTAAGAACTTCTGAAGCAAGAGGCCCAAGAGGCAAATTCTTAGATAACTTTATTGCTCAAAAGAACACAACCAGATCAGTATCTATTACAGGAACTCACTCTCCCGAAGGAGCTGAGACAATCAATACCAGACTTTCCAATGATAGAGCTAAAGTAATTGAAGATTTCTACAGAAAAAATATGAGGAAATACGATTACAATAAGATGGCTGATTCTATTGATTTCGTATTGAAACCTGTTGTTGAAGACTGGACAATGTTCTTAGCGCTACTTGATGAAAATAAAACACTTTCAAGCACTCAAAAAGACGAAATTAGAAATATCGTAAACAGCGCTGGTGGTGATTTCGAACAAAAAGAACAACAATTACAAGATCTTTCCTCCTACAGAATAATCTTTAGAGATATTTATCCTGTTTTAAGAACAGCTAAAACTGAAATTCTTACTCCAAAACCTAAGAAATCAGACGAAGAAATTGCTGTACTTAGCAAACAAGTCGCAGAAGGAACTATAAGCGCAGATACTTTGGATGATGCCGAAATTCTTCATGCAGCGTCTTTAACTCCTGATTTGGAGGAAAAAGAAAGAATCTTCAAAGCTGCTGTACAAAAAAGCGATAGCTGGCAGGCACACAACAATATGGGGGCTGTATATTTAGACAGAGCTATCAAATCAACTGATGATGCTGAAAGAGCAAGTCTAGCTGACCAAGCAATCACTCATCTTCAAACTTCTGTAACTAAACAAGAAACATCTGATGCTTATAACAACTTAGCCATTGCTGCTTTCCTAAAAGGAGAAAATGCTAAAGGTATTGAGTATATAGAGAAAGCAAGATCATTAGGATCTGCAGGTGAAAATGAAAAAGGCGTAAATGGGGTGAAAGGTGCTTTAGAGATCAGATCAGGAAAATATGATGACGCTATTGCTTCATTATCAAACGCTGTTCAATCTGCTGATAACTCATTCAACAAAGGTTTAGCTTACTTATTGAAGAAAGACTATACAAATGCTGAATCTGCCTTCAACGAATCAATTGAATTGAATGAAAATGAAGCGGTTGCTTACTACGGAAAGGCGCTTATTGCCGCAAGAACTGACAAAAAAGATCAATTGGTTTCTAATCTTTCTAAGGCTACCAGTATGGATGCAGCTTTAAAAGAAAGAGCAGTTAACGATCTTGTGTTTAAAAAATACATTGACGATCAAGCAGTGAGAGATGCAATAAAATAATCTCTTCATCAACTATATTAAAAATAAAAGGCCCCTTATTGGGGCTTTTTTATTTTAATATCTACAATGAGGTTTGTTAATTGAAAATCTCATTCTATTTTTGCGCATAATAAAAGAACGACATGAGAGAAATACAATTCAGAGAAGCTTTGAGAGAAGCTATGAGCGAGGAGATGAGGAAGGATGAAAAAATCTTCTTAATAGGAGAGGAGGTCGCTGAATATAACGGAGCTTACAAAGTAAGCCAGGGAATGCTCGATGAATTTGGACCTAAAAGAGTTATCGATACTCCAATCGCAGAGCTTGGATTTACAGGTATAGGTATTGGCGCAGCTATGAATGGCCTTCGACCAATAATTGAATTTATGACCTTCAACTTTTCTTTGGTTGCCATAGACCAAATTATAAATGGAGCAGCAAAAATGATGTCCATGTCCGGCGGTCAGTTTTCTGTTCCTGCTGTTTTCAGAGGACCTACAGGAAATGCAGGTATGCTTAGCTCCCAACACTCACAAAACTTTGAGAGCTGGTACGCTAACACTCCCGGTTTAAAGGTTGTTGTTCCTTCCAATCCATACGATGCAAAGGGATTATTAAAGTCTTCAATAAGAGATAATGACCCTGTTATTTTTATGGAATCTGAATTAATGTACGGTGATAAGGGGGCTGTTCCGCAAGAAGAATATTTAATACCAATAGGAAAGGCGGACGTAAAAAGAGAAGGAAATGATGTTACTTTGGTTTCCTTTGGAAAGATGATGAAAGTTGCTTTACAGGCAGCGGTCGAATTGGAGAAAGATGGTATTTCTGCTGAGGTGATTGATTTGATGACTGTAAGACCGATCGATTATGTCACAATAGTCAATTCGGTAAAAAAGACGAATAGGTTAGTAATAATAGAAGAAGCCTGGCCGCTTGCAGCCATTTCTTCTGAGATTACCTATCATGTTCAAAAGCATGCCTTTGATTATCTGGATGCGCCTGTTCACAGAATTAACAGTTTCGATTTGCCGCTTCCCTATGCGCCTACGCTTATCGAAGTAATTCTACCTAATGTAAAGAAGACAATAGATGCAGTTAAATCTGTACTCTACGTAAAATAATAGATTCTTAAAATAATTTGGATCCTCCTTTATTTATAAGGGAGGATTTTTTATTTAATAACTTCAATTTTCTATATTTCCATATCAACTTTTCATTATTTCCGTTTCAATTCAAAAAATAATCCAATGAGTTTTGAGAAAATAACAAGGATCACTTTTATATTTTTTTTGACCATTCTTTCTTTTCAGATATTTGGACAAACTGCTTACTGGCAGCAGAAAGTACATTATGAAATGGACATTGACTTTGATGTTAAGTCCCATCAGTTCTCAGGGAAACAAAAGCTGATATATTGGAATAACTCTCCGGATACGTTGTCTAAAGTTTTTTACCACCTCTATTACAATGCTTTTCAACCCGGAAGTATGATGGATATTCGATCAAGGACAATTAAAGATCCGGATCCAAGGGTAATGGATAGAATACAAAATCTTGAAGCAGATGAGGTAGGGTATCAGAAAATTATTGAACTCAAACAAGATGGCAAATCAGTAAAAAATGAAGTTCAGGAGACTATTTTGGAAGTAACCCTGAATAAACCTTTGTTGCCAGGGGGGAAAACTACATTTGAAATGAAGTTTGAAGCCCAGATTCCTGTACAAATAAGAAGAACCGGAAGAAACAATAAAGAAGGAATAGCTTATTCCATGACACAATGGTATCCAAAACTTGCCGAATATGATCAGGACGGCTGGCACTCCAATCCTTATATCGCAAGAGAGTTTCATGGCGTCTGGGGAGATTTTGACGTCAGGATAAGCATAGATTCTTCTTATACCATAGGTGGTACCGGTTATCTGCAAAATCCTCAGGAGATTGGACATGGCTATGAAGATAAAACCAAACCTGTTAAAAGGAATAAGTCGTCAAAGCTTAAATGGCATTTTAAAGCTCCTATGGTTCATGATTTTGCCTGGGCAGCCGATCCTGATTATCAGCATGATGTTTTACAAGTG